>ERZ773005.11-NODE-11-length-213305-cov-27.973487_pt1 | contig 213305 bp, 175 predicted proteins | sample MGYA00580666_ERZ773005 | MGnify/ENA primary metagenome ERZ773005 (study PRJEB29015, sample SAMEA2737999) | human oral metagenome | biome: human oral; feature: human-associated habitat; material: dental | place: China | collected 2061 ...
GAGGACCTGACTACGAATCAGGGCGTCATAGGTTCGAATCCTATACGCCGCACCATTGAATTTTAAGGCTCCCAAACGGGAGCCTTTTTTATACAAAATATCAGTTGCCCTTCCAGATGACCCTCTTACAGCTCCCTCAGACAACAATCACTTTCAGAACCTAAACTCTTATAGGTATAGTGAATGTTTTGTGCGTCACAGATATCAAGAATGTCTGCAATGCATTCCGTCTTCTCTGCAACCATCTGCCAAAATAAATCTTCAGAGGACTGACGGCCATACCGAGGCTCTAAAGCGTCTTTGAGCTGTAGAGCGCTTGTATCGTCTAGCAGCAAGTAAGAAACATGTTCGTCTTCACCAAAACCAACTTGGGAGGGATGACCGGACACATACGCTCTCAAGGTAAGAGAGCCATCTTGATCCCGCTTGATGGTTAATTCTTCTTTGTCTGGGATATCGTGCTTCATGTACGTCTTCCTCTCTCTTGGTTTTCTATATCCCATTTTAGCATATTTAGAACATAAGTTCTATTAAAATCTCAAAAATCTATCCTTTTCCGGATTGCATTACATACACTGCAGTTACACATGTCCGGACGATACAATTTCCTATTTTGTTTACCGAGAACAAAGGTATTGTCGAGACTTCAGTCATTTTTATGGAGCTTCAAAGTCCTCATGAAAGTCTTCTTTAGTCCTCAGGTTGGATGACTTCAACACCGCCCATGTATGGAACAAGTGCTTCGGGAACGGTTACGGAACCGTCCGCATTTTGATAATTCTCAAGAATGGCTGCCATGGTACGCCCAACCGCAAGGCCGGAACCATTCAATGTATGCACGAGCTGTGTCCCTTTGACCGCAGGATCCTTAAAGCGGATGCCTGCACGTCTTGCTTGAAAATCCTTGCAATTTGAACAAGAAGAAATCTCTTTGTAGTTGTTGTAGCTAGGAAGCCACACTTCAATGTCGTAACATTTTGCCGCAGAAAATCCCAAATCTCCCGTACAAAGTGTTACTACATGATATGGAAGTTTAAGCAACTGGAGGATCTTCTCGGCCTCTGCAACCATGGACTCAAGCTGATTCATGGAGTCTTCCGGCTTGGAAAACTTTACCATCTCAACCTTGTCAAACTCGTGGACTCGGATAATTCCACGTGTATCTCGACCTGCCGATCCCGCTTCCTCACGAAAACACGGCGTAAAGGCAGTGTAGAGAAGTGGCAGCTGGGCTGCATCAAGAATCTCTCCGCGATGGATATTGGTAAGCTGAACCTCCGCAGTTGGAATGAGATAAAGATCGGGTTGTACGTGATAAAGATCATCCTCAAACTTGGGAAGCTGGCCTGTTCCAAAAAGCGAATCATGATTGGTGATAACCGGCGGCCAAAACTCCTTAAACCCGGCTTTATTGTGCTGGTCAATCATAAAGTTGATCAGCGCACGCTCCATACGGGCACCAAGTCCACCAAGAAGGTAGAACCGTGTTCCGGCAAGCTTTACACCTCTATCAAAATCAATAATCCCCAAGTTAACACCAAGATCCCAGTGTGCTTTAGGCTCAAAATCAAATTCAGTCGGAGCTCCCCAGCGACGAACTTCAGGATTGTCGGAATCATCAACACCATAGGGCACCGACTCATCCGGAATGTTTGGAATTGCAGCCACAAGCGCCGTTAGCTCTTCTTCAACGCCACCGCGGCGCTGATCAAGCTCGGCTATGCGCTCCTTGTTGGCGCTAACCTGCTGCTTTGCTGCCTCAGCTTCATCCTTTTTACCCTCACGCATAAAAAGGCCAATTTGTTTTGAGATGGCATTGCGCTCTGCCTGCAAACTTTCAACTTCAGCAATAACCGAACGACGCTCGGCATCAAGCTCAAAGAACTTCTCACGATCCCAATGGGCATTTTGACGAGATGCACAGGCAGCATCAATTACATCGGGGTTCTCACGAACAAACTTGATGTCAAGCATTCAATATCTCCTTGAACGACGAGAGTGTGTCTGGTGTAGTACAGATTCCATTTTTGCACAGTTATATTTCCGGTTGCAATTTTTCAAGTATATACTTGTAATGCTCAACAGAAAGCAACACTTCTCTTTTGGAGTTTTCGTATGAATGCAATTGGTGATTTTTTTACATGGCTCTTTACCGATCAAACCGGCGTTTTATGCCTTGTCGGCGGAGGAATCCTCTTCTTTCTCCTTATCTCGCTTGTTCTTGAGCGCAGAACAAAAAGACGCTATTACAACCACGAGAAGAGCGATGACGACTGGAGCCTTTTTGATGACGATGGGTCACCGGACTCCGATAAAGCCTAAAGAAAAAGCCCCGAGTCGGGGCTTTATATAAAAAATGGTGCGGGCGAAGGGACTTGAACCCCCACGGGCTGTTGCCCATATGCACCTGAAGCATACGCGTCTGCCAATTCCGCCACGCCCGCATGCTCGGCAATAATACTACATTTTCTGCTTTTCTTGCATGGGATTCTTACATAAACTTGTAAACGAACATTTAGGAGTAAAATAACGCTTGTCACAGGCGACACATACACTTTAAACACACAAGGAGCCGCCGTGAGAGACACCGGATCTACTCATAGTACGCAATATACCAAGCGCAGGATGGCTGTCGTTCCTGCAGATCAGATATCTGATGCCTCTGAGACGGATCAGCCTGAGATGCTTCTTGGCCGCTACCGTGTACTCGAGCGTTGTGGGCATGGCGGGTTTGGCACCGTATGCACATGCTGGGATACGCGTCTCCAACGCCGAGTTGCAATAAAACGTATGCCCTTGACCGATATCGCCGCCCATCAGGGCATTCTTACTTCAACGGTTGATGAAGCACTCGCAGAAGCGCGGACGGCCTGTCTTCTGGCACACCCCAATATCGTAAGTGTCCACGATTTTGAATCAGATGAAGCATATGCATATCTCGTTATGGAGTTTGTTGACGGTCTCAATCTTTCGGAACTGCTTGCCCGTGTAGAGGGCGGCACGCTCACCCATGACGAGCTTGCCCATGTTGTCACTTCTCTTGGACACGCTCTTGCGTATGCGCATGAAAACGGTGTTCTGCACCTGGATATCAAACCCACCAACGTCATGATTGATCGGCAAGGTACGGTAAAGCTTGCAGACTTTGGCATGGCCACTCTTGCCTCCGCTACGGGCTACGGTGACGCGCGCGGAGGAACCGTGGGCTACATGCCCCCCGAACAAATAGAGGGGTTTCTCGTTGACGAGCGCGCCGATGTCTTCTCCCTTGCGGCCGTAGTGCGACAAGCACTAACCGGTCATAATATATACGCCGGTAAAAGTGCAAAAGAATCTCTTACCAAGATACTCAAGCAACCGCATACACTTGAGGCGGAAGCTCCAACTCTATCCTGCGCGGCAATTGACAAGCTGAACCAGGCACTCTCTTATGACAGCGCTCGCAGACCGGCTAACGTAGCCGAGTTCAGTGACAGCCTTTCATACGAACTTGGCGATAGAGCTTCCGGCGAGAAGAGCTTGCGGGAGTTAATAGGACAAACCAGAGAGGAAGAAGACGGGCCGTTAGATGATGTCCGCCTGCCGCTTGACGTTCGGTATCCCTGGCTTTTCTCGGCTCTTTCACGTATCGCATCAGCCGCCACAACCGCGCTGCTTATGTTTCCCTTGCTCAAAGACCTTGCCCCTGAATCCATATCTTTCCAGCTCACAGGGGTTGTACTGTCTGCAGCAGCCGCAGCGCTCTGGACCCCTTTAGGATCGGCTCTGGTGCTTTCGACCTTTATATATGCACTCGCATCCATAAGTCCTACGAGCACATCGTTTCCCCTTGCGGCAATCTCTACACTTCTTGTCGGTATGTGGTGGGTGCTCGCGGGAAGGACAAATCGTTTTGCCACAAGTGTCGGACTTTTTCCGGCTCTCTTCCCTATGTGTGTTGCAGCTCCGGGGCTTGCGGGGGCGACTCTAAAACCCCTGCCTGCATGTCTCACGGGAGCTTTTGGGTATCTTTTTGGCATTGCCTTCTCAAAAGCCATGCCGTTGCAATTTGCGGCAACTCCCCTCTCCTTTGACCTATTGTCCGCCATGAGCCAGACTTCGTTTTGGATTATGTGTTTGGGCTGCGCTTTGTCATCATACGCGACGGCACTTATAAGTAAGAAAAGAAGTCGTGCTCGCATGGTTTTTGGACAGATTGTTGGTCTCGCACTCTTTATAGGTACGATTTTTTTAGCTTCTTACGTGGAAAATAAAAGTTTTTTGCCTAGTGTCAACTGGGTTCCCATCATTTTTGCGGTAATCTTGTGTGTACTTGTATGCATAGTAATTGTCCTGACAGGCCCACATTCGTACGGCCGTGAAGGCGAGGATATGAATGAGCTTTATTAGTGATTTTGAAGATCGTATCGGTTCTGTCTTTGGTTCTGCTCCACAGGGATATGCGGAGCCGTTCTCTTTTAAGAAGCTCGCAAAGCGTGCGGCTAAAGAGATGGAACATGAAACGTACGAGATTGACGGCATAGACACCGCTCCGGCTCTCTATACCATCTTGGTCTCTCCTACCGACGACTCACTCATGCGTCCCTTGTACGCTGATTTGACCGCCGAAGTTGCGGCTTTTGTGGCTGCGCAAGCAGAGCGTAGAAACTACATCTTCGTAGGAACGCCGCTGGTGCGCTTTATGGTGGATCCGTCCCTTAAATCAGGGAAATTTGCGGTCTTTGCCGAGAACATCGACGGCATCACACTCGATCGCCTCCGCGATGAAGAGCGCGCCTTTCTCGGCGGCAATTCAAGCGTCGGAGGAGCAGCAGCCGTTCTTCCCAATAAAAATCGGACGCCCCATGGTCCTGCTCGCCAAGCCGGAGCACCTCTGCAACACGTCTCGGCGGCGGCCGTCCCCTCTATACCGGATGCGCCTTTATATCCGGAGACACCTTCCGATCCGCCCGCCGGATTTACCGGTATGGATACCGGGCTTGCGGTAATGCCGATGGACTTTGTGGAGGCAGAGGGCTCCATCCCCGTAGTTTCAGCCGCCGAATCAACCCCCATGCCCGTTCTGACCAATATTGACGGCGCTGCGAATAACATTCCCCCCGTTGCGGCCATTCCTACCGCATCTCCTGTTCCAAGTACCCAACGTCGCCAGATACCATCCGACGCACGTCGGTCAATCGGCCACAATACCGGTCGGGCGCTTGATCCACAAAATCAAACTCCTTTCTGCATCCTGATAGACCGCCAAAGTGGGCGTTCGTATCGGGTTGAAGCACCGACTGCCATTATCGGCCGCGAGCGCTCCCAGGCAGATGTGGTGTTGCGTGATCCCAATGTTTCGCGCCGCCACGCCGAACTGCGGTATGATGGTCGTCGTTGGCATATCGCTGACTTGCGCTCAACAAACGGAACGCTCGTAAACGATATCGATGTCGATGAGATTATTCTGCATGATGGAGACCTTATCACCGTTGGTCTCGTGAACCTCGAGTTCCGGGAGAACTAATGATTGACCTTGTGTTATTCGCTGGACGCGTCCTTCTTGTTATCCTTCTTTACGTATTTCTCTTTGCGGTCATGCGTACAGGAATTGGATTGGTGCGCGGACAGCGTAAAGATGGCGCCATTTGGTATGTTGATGTCGAGAAGGGCATTCGCTCGTTGCGCGGACTTCATGCGGATATCCTAGGGCCTGTGGTGATAGGCCGATCTCCTTCATCTGATATCGTTGTCGATGAGCCGTATGTTTCTGCTTCACATGCACGTTTTACACTGCAGGGCCCCGCTCTTGTTCTTGAAGATCTTGGATCCACCAACGGTACAATGGTAAACGGACATATTATCGAACAGCCGGTTACTCTTCGCGAAAATGATGAGGTGCAGGTCGGCGATGTAATCATGCGTGTGGGACGTCGATAAGAGCAGCGATGGTAACACCTGAGAACACAGTTGACAAAACGCCTGCCACAGAGCCTGTGCACGCTCCGGGAAGATGTGAGCTCTCACTTGAAGGAAGAACGGATACAGAGTTTATCAGCGGATCCAACTCTTTCATATCGTGGGGTGCCCGCTCTGACGTGGGTCTCGTACGTGAGCACAATGAAGACTCGTTTCTTCTGCGCACCCCTCTCTTTGCGGTCTGCGACGGTATGGGCGGTCATGCCGCCGGAGAAGTGGCAAGTTCCATCGCCGTAAAAGTTATCGGCGAGGAGGCTCCCAACACGGCCGACGACGTCCTTCTTGGCGCTGCGATTGAAGCCGCCAACCAAGCCGTCATTGAAGCTCCCCAAAAAGGCATCGGAAAGCCCGGCATGGGTTCTACCGCTTCGGCTATTTTTATTGAAGGCAACCAGATGGCCGTTGCGCACGTGGGTGATTCTCGCATCTACCTGCTCCATCACGGCACATTGGTACGAATTACCCATGATCATAGCTATGTAGAAGAACTGGTGGATTCAGGCCAGATTACCGCCGATGAAGCTCGTAACCACCCTTCGCGCTCCGTCGTAACACGTGCGCTGGGCTCCGATCCGGAAATGTATGCCGATCATTTTACCTTGGAAGTTTCTGACGGGGATCGTATCATTCTTTGTTCCGACGGTCTTTCCAGCATGATACTTGATGATGAGATAGAGTCCATTGCCGTCTCCAATATCACTCCGCAAAACGCTGCGGACAGCCTTGTCTCGGCGGCTCTTACCGCCGGAGGAGCGGATAACATCACGGTTATTGTGGTCGATATTCTCGATGACGGCCTTGTCGAGAAGAACCGCCGCCGCTTTACTCGCGGTATTCTCGCAACCTCCATATCCATCATTGCTCTTCTTGTCGTCTCCTTGGTTATCGCCGTGCTTTTTATCAGAAGTGAATACTACATAGGTATCAACGGTTCTACCGTTGCCATCTACCAGGGAGTTCCTTCAAAAATAGCCGGGATTCCGTTATCAAATTTGATAGATACCACTACCATCGAAGTAAAGAATCTTCCACAATCCGTACAAGATAAGCTGGCGTTGGGAATTCGCGTTAAAGACGAAACGGAAGCGCGTGAAACCGTCGAAGACTATCGTGAACAGATTAACGATGCCGATATAAAGGCGGCCAAACGCGCTGACGATGCAAAATCAGAAGGCGAGCCCACCGGTGAGACTGAAACTACTGCACCGGATGCCACTTCACAAAACTCGGGAGGTGAGTAGAAGTGGAGACGTCTCGAAACTCTCGCAGAAACATCGAGCTGGTACTGCTTATTCTTGCCGCTGTCCCCATGTTTCTTCTCTACGCCATGTATATGGTCACTTCAAAGTCAGAGGTTAATCTTTCCTCTATGGCAACGCCCATTGCCCTTTTTGTTGCGTTTACCGTTGCTCATATTGCAAACAGAATCTTAGCGCCTGCCGCCGATCCTGCAATTTTGCCTATCGTATTTGCGCTTTCCGGCATAGGAATCACGTTTGTAACGCGACTTGCACCTACCGCTGCACCAAATCAAATCCTTTGGCTTTTTGTGTCGGTTGTTGCCATGATTGTAACTTTGGCCGTTATACGCAATCTCGATACCCTCGCACGCTACAAATACACCATAGGCTTTATAGGAGTCGTTTTGCTCCTCTTGCCCATGGCAATAGGACAGGAGCGCTGGGGATCTAAACTTTGGCTTTCCTTCGGCTCATTCACCTTCCAACCGGGAGAAATCGCAAAAATAGCACTCGTTCTCTTTCTTGCCTTTTACCTTGGAATAAACCGAGAAGCCCTGTCCGTCTCCATGCGCAAAATTGGACCGTTTCGTCTCCCGCGCCTGAAGATGCTGCTTCCTCTTTTTATTATGTGGGGCATAAGCCTTCTCATAGTTATTTTTGAAAGAGACCTCGGAAGCGCTCTTCTTTTCTTTATCTTCTTCGTCATAATGCTCTATGTTGCCACGGGTCGTGTGAGCTATGTCCTTGTCAGCCTTTTTCTTCTGGCCCTGGGCGGCATTGTCTTGTACCACTTCTTTGGCCATGTCCAACAGCGCGTAGATATCTGGCTCAATCCTTTTAAAGATCCATCGGGTGACGGCTTTCAGATTGTACAGTCGCTTTACTCTATCGCCGATGGTGGCCTTTCCGGCGTTGGTATCGGCAAGGGACTCCCCACCTATATTCCCGTTGTTGAATCAGACTTCATTTTCTCCGCTATCAGCGAAGAAATGGGTTTGTTTGGCGCAAGCGCAATCATCATGCTCTTTATCCTTTTGGGAATCCGTGGTCTTGCCACTGCAGCTCGTGCAAAATCAGACGCTTCGGCATTTGCGGCAGCAGGACTTATAAGTGTCCTCGTTTTCCAGGCATTCTTGATTATCGGCGGCGTCACTAAACTTTTGCCTTTAACGGGCGTCACTCTGCCCTTCATGAGCCAGGGCGGCTCGTCCCTTCTCTCCAGCTTCATTATTGTTGCCCTTCTTCTTCGTGCAGGCGACGAAGGAACCGGACATGAAACCGAGCTCAGGTCCAGCTCGCCCGAAAACGAGCAGCACCTTTCCATATCATCCGGCGGAGCCCATGCAAGTAACGTGCTTCATGGATTGCATGCGCGCGGTGGCTTTGATATTCAAACGGAAGAATCAGGCGTACTGGGACGTATTGCTCTCGGTAAGCGTTTGACCTCATTGATTACGGTTTTTGCTGTTCTTTTTGCTGTCCTTCTCGGTAATCTTACGTATCTGATGACCATCGATGCATCGCACATTCAATCCCTCTCTACCAACAACCACACCATTGCCAAAAGCGCGCATGTTCAGCGCGGATCCATCATCACGTCTGACGGAGTGACTCTCGCAGAGAGCGTAAAGCAAGACGACGGGACCTATGTACGCACCTATCCGCAAGACGGCATGGCCGCTCATACCGTAGGTTATATCTCCACGCAATACGGAACTTCCGGAATTGAACAGACCATGAACGAAACCCTTACGGGTCACTCCTCTCACTCTGACTGGAAAGGCGCACTCTACTCCATGGCAGGAGTCACCACACCGGGATCTTCGGTAGTACTTACGATCAATTCCCAAATGCAAGCTGCCGTAGAGCAGATCCTTGAAGGTCATACCGGATCTGTCGTTGTGATGGATCCCTCTACGGGAGCAATCCTTGCAAAGGCTTCTTCTCCTTCATATAAACAATCGGAACTTGCAAGCGCCATCTCATCGGATAGTGGCAGCGAGCTTGTTGACCGGAGCACCCAATCTCTCTATTCTCCCGGATCTTCCTTTAAAACCATTACGCTTTCAGCGGCGCTTGATACCAATACCACCACTCTTGACACCGAGTACAAGGCGCCTGGTATCATGGACCTTGGCGGCGGTACCATTCATAACTATGCCAACGAAGATATGGGCACCATTACGCTGAGCGAGGCTTTTGCCCGCTCTTCAAATACCGCCCTCGCACAAGTCGGAACTCAACTGGGAGCTCAAAATCTTGTCAGTTATGCCAATGGCTTTGGCTACGGAAAAGAACTCGGGCAAGATTTCTATACCACGCCTTCTCTCATGCCTAATCCGTCAGAAATGACCGAATGGGAACTCGGTTGGTCTTCCTGCGGCCTTCCTGTTGGACAGCATGAAAGCCCCGCAGGTCCTCAAACAACCGTTATGCAAAATGCCGTTGTCGCTTCGGCAATTGCAAACGGCGGTGTTGTTATGAATCCGTATGTGGTTGACCATATCCTCTCTCCCGAGGGTACCGTGGTATCAACTACTTCCCCGCACTCCTTAGGGCAGGTTGTTTCCGCTGAGACCGCCGGAAAGGTTCGCGAGGCCATGCTTGGCGTCGTTGAGCATGGAACCGGTATGGGCGCCCGTGTACAGGGCACTCGCGTCGCGGGAAAAACCGGTACCGCCGATGTTGAAAACGGTAATTTCAACTCCTTCTTTATCGGTTTTGCTCCGTATGAAAAACCTTCGCTCGTGGTTTCGGTTGTTATTGAGGGTAACGGAGAGAATGTTCTTGGCGAAGGTGCAAAGGTTGGTGGACAGGTTATTGCAAAATGCCTGCAGATTCAATCACTTGGAGCGGCCTCATGATGTTTTGTAAGGTTTACAAGATGCACTTCTCACCCTCAAACGGCGTTTAGTTAGCTAAGATTGCAAGCAAGAAGCTCTGTGTACTGATAGGAGAGTATATGCCAGGTAGAATGCTCGGTGGGCGTTACCAGGTTCAAGACAAGATTGGTACGGGTGGTATGGCCACCGTATACCGAGGACAAGATGAAGTTTTGGGACGCACGGTAGCCATCAAAACAATGCTGCCACAGTATGCCAATGATCCTTCGTTTGCCGCCCGTTTTAAGCAGGAGGCTCAGGCAGCCGCAGCACTCTCGAGCCCCTATATCGTATCCGTGTATGACTGGGGCAAAGACGGTGAGTCATACTACATCGTTATGGAGTACCTCCGGGGAACTGACCTCAAAAGCGGCATCCGCAAACACGGAGCGCTTGATTCCCGTAAAGTCGCTCAAATTGGCTCCCAGATCGCCCAGGCACTCTCGGTAGCTCATAAACACGACATCATCCATCGCGATATCAAGCCACAAAATATTATGGTGCAGCCTGATGGCAATATCAAAGTCATGGATTTTGGTATCGCACGCGCCAAGAACAGTCACTTAACCACCGATAATGCTGTTCTTGGAACGGCTCATTATGTCTCTCCTGAGCAAACACAGGGAAAAGAGCTTGGGCCTACGACCGATATTTATTCCTTGGGTATCGTTATGTACGAAGCAGCAACGGGACGTGTTCCCTTTGAGGGAGACGATGCCATCAGCGTTGCTCTAAAGCAGGTTAATGAAGCTCCTCAAGCACCCACATTGCTTAATCCTTCGGTAGATCCAATTCTTGAATCCATCATTTTAAAGTGTATGGAGAAAGATCCGAGCAACCGCTACCAGACAGCGGATGACCTCTACTATGCGTTACGCGACTATCTTATGGGTCGCGGAAGCAGGGTGAGCAGCACGGCTCTTATGGGAGCCGTTCCCACCAATAAGATGGATCGTCGAGGTTTCGGCGGTACCCAGGCAATTCCGGTTGCGGTCACCAGCCGCACCGGCAATACCGATAAAATGCGTCCCATTAAAGCAACCGAACAAGCTCAGATGGAAGAAGAAGAGCGTACCCGCAAGCGTCGTCGCAACACCATCCTGGGCGTTCTTCTCGCCCTTCTCATTTTTGCCGGGGCTGTCTTTGGTATCACAAACATTCTCTCTCATCAGTCGCAGCAATATGCCGTTCCCAACCTTGTAGGTATGAAAAAAGACGACGCCATCAATGCGCTTAACGATAAAGACAGCCACTTCAAGCTCGGAGAAATTAAAGAAGACTACAACGATGATGCGCCTGAAGGTCAGGTTATTGAACAAACGCCCAGTGCCAACAAAATGGCCGCAGATGGAACCAAGATTGATATTGTCGTCTCTAAGGGCGCCAAGCCTGCCGCAACGGTTAAAGTCCCGGATCTGACCAAGATGACCCCGGATGAAGCCCAGCGAGCTTTAGGACAAGTGGGGCTTAAGGGCAAGCAGGGTGACGACGTTGACGATGATTCCGTACCGGTCGGCTATATCGCAAAGCAGGACGAAGCACCAAACTCCGATGCCAAAGCCGGCGATACCATCACCTACCACCTTTCCAAAGGACCGGAAGAGATTACGATTCCGGATGTTATTGGTCTTACGGAAGCACAGGCAACTAAAAAGCTTGAAAGCGCCGGATTTAAGGTACGCACACAAGACAAGAGCAAGGGCAACCAAAATGCTACCGTCTCTGCGGTAAGCCCGTCGGTTGGATCTAAGGGCGAGAAGGGCGACACCGTAACAATCACTATCGGCGAGGATCCCAAGAAGCAGCCGGTGCCAAACGTCATTGGTAAAGAGTACCATGAGGCGCAGCAGCTTCTTCAGGAAGCGGGCTTCTCACCAAACACCGTATGGGTCTATGACAACACCATTGAAAGCGGTAAAGTCGTCAGCCAGTCTCCGCAGTCCGTAGAGCCCGGCGGCACCGTCACCATTAGTGTATCTTCCGGACCAAATCCAGCCACGTCAACGAGCACTACTACAACATCACCAACAACGTAGAGCCGTCAGGCGCAAGGCGCGCCTAAAGAAGGACCGCATAAAAGCTTCTCCTGACAAAAATGCCCGCTTTCAAAATCATCTGAAAGCGGGCATGTGCTTTACGCGCTGATATGCTTAATCAAACCAGATTTTAACAATGTCTCCATCACTTGAAACTATGTTGATCAACGTTCCGGATTCTCCGTCTTTAGCCGCCGATACAAGCTCATCAATATCAATCTCTTCAAGCTGCGCGCGCGTCTCCTTGTCAATGGAACGGCCTCCGATTTGAAGCCCTGATTTCATGGCAAACTTTGCAAGTGCCAGAGGAACACACATATCCACTACATCCCCATCCTCTGACTCAACGTAAATGTGTAGGCCGTGCTTTTTTGAATTGCCTAAACGTACAGTTGCCTGTTCTTTTCCGGAGATGCCGTCCTTTGGTTTTCTCAGCTCGGTGCTAAAGAACTTCCCTAATCCAAAACGGCGTACTTCTTCTTCGTCAGCATGTACTTCATTATCTATAGCCATATCCTCTTCTGCAAAATTACCTATTGCAAGATTTTGTTCCTTTCCGGCTTCCCTCTTGTCCGAGCTCTCGTCTGCTTCTTTTGCTATAGACATGGAGATATCAAACCCTTTTCGCTCTTGCGTAGAGGCGCCGCGCAAGAGTTCGTCGATGCTCACGCCTAAAAATTGTGCTAATTGCGGCAACAGCGAAATGTCCGGGTAATTAATATCGTTTTCCCACTTACTGACTGCCTGTGGACTCACGCTCACCTCACGAGCCAACCGTTCCTGCGTTGCTGCTTTGGCAAGACGGAGCCGTGCAATACGCCGACCAAGCGTCTCCTGAGAATTTGTCATGTGCACTCCTCACCCTTGTGTTTTTATCGGATGCTTTTTATGCGGAACCGCTGCCATAACTATCACTCGTATCATATCTTCCAACAAGAACGCAGCGGTTGATACTGCCTACCAATTGTTGATTTCAGCTCAACCATACGTTGATTTCGCAGGTCAACATGGAAATCTTCCGACGAAGTAACCCATATGTCAATGCTTGCTACATCCCATATGATCCTCCGCAAGTCCCTCTAACAAGTCGTTCTATAAAAACAGGCCGAGAGTAAAATCCCGACCTGTGCTGATTTCTGGTGCCCTCGGGCCGATTCGAACGGCCGACACCCGCTTTAGGAGAGCGGTGCTCTATCCCCTGAGCTACGAAGGCTTACGTGAGTAATTTTACTCACCAATAGCGCCCTGCGCAATAAAAACACTAAGCGAGAAAACCTCGAATTTCTCTACTTACTTATTTTCTGTCTTACGAGCTTTCTTCTCGGCCTTCTTTGCTTCTTTTGCGGCTTCACACGCAGCAACTTTTTCTCCAAGCTTTTTATCGGTCATGCCTACCACCTGACGCTCAACACGCTTACGGATGGGGCGCAGTTTGACAAAGCTAAAAATAACCGAACCAAAGATGAACACATACGCAATGATAAGCGCAATGGCAGACACAAGCCCAACCCCTGAGCCAAGGTTTCTGGCTTCGGGAAATGCCGTCGTTAGCACAAACGTCACTATCGTTGCAGCAAAACCAATACCTAAAATGACCCACCAGATGCGCTCGACGCGGTGATACTCAGGATCGTTTCTCAGCAAAATCTCAAAGCCGCGATTTCTAAAGTCATCATGCGCACGCTCGCGCTGCCGAGCAGCACGTTTTTGCTCTTTTGTTGTCGGGGTGCCACCCTTGGCTGACTTAGACCCCGAAGCACTTGAAATGCGCACAGAAGCCGCCGCTTCACGAGAAGGCTTGGCAGAAGCAGCAGATTTGCGCGGAGCATATTTAACCGTCTTTTCGTCGCTCTTCTCGCCCTCTTTTTGTGATTTCTTTGATGCTACTGATGCGACGGTTTCCTGTGCTTCTTCAGCAGCGCCTTTAATCGTGTCGCGCAGTGACATGGGACTCCTTCATTGACTCGAATTTGGTACCAGTAATAATCTCAAACGCCGTTTGATAACGCCTGGATGTTCCCTCAATAACCTCTTGTGGAAGATGCGGAGGCTTGCCCTGCATATCCCAATGCGCCTTCAACCAGTCGCGCACATACTGCTTATCGTAGCTTGGCTGAACGTTTCCCGCTATATATCCCTCAGACGGCCAAAAGCGGCTTGAGTCAGGCGTAAGACACTCATCAATGAGGGTAAGCTCGCCGTCGATAAAACCGAACTCAAATTTTGTGTCTGCAATAAGAATACCCCTTGTTGCGGCATACTCTGCAGCGGCCTTATAGAGCTCAAGCGATGCCTCACGCAAGTGCTCTGCGACATCTGCGCCTACAATCTCGGCACATCTCTCAAACGAGATGTTCTCATCATGCTTTCCCAGCTCTGCCTTGGTCGAAGGCGTAAAGAGCGCTTCGGGAAGCTTTGAAGCCTCGTGCAGCCCTTCAGGAAGTTTAATGCCACAAACCGTACTGTCCTGATCGTATGTCTTCTTACCTGAGCCGGTGAGATATCCTCGAACAATGCACTCAATCGGAATGGTCTTGGCTTTTTTAACCAGCATTGCTCTTCCGGAAAGATAGTCAGCATAGGATGCAAAGGAAGCCGGCATCTTATTGGGAAGTACGGCAATCATATGATTGGGAATCAGGTCCTTAAAGCGTTCAAACCAAAATGCGCTGATTCGAGTTAAGACCTCACCTTTATACGGTATTTCGTCCGGAAGAATAACGTCAAAGGCGCTGATGCGATCACTTGCCACCATAAGCAACTCATCGCCGCAATCATAGATATCACGAACTTTTCCGTGAGAATCCGGACGCAATTTGTCAGACACGCTTACCTCACTTCTGCACACGCAAATCTTTACTGACTTTGATTGTAAGCCAACAAAGGAATAAATTGAGGACGGTATGCAATCATTACGAAATTTTCTAGTTCATCCCCGTACGAGATGCTTGTGTGTGCGGAATATAGAGTGAAAACGTTGTTCCTCGCCCCAATTCTGACTCAATTGAGATGGTTCCATTGTGGCGATCAAGTATTTCTTTCGTAATGGAAAGGCCAACTCCAAGACCACCTGATGCACGCTCTCTGCTTGAATCAGAACGCCAGAATCGCGAGAAGGTCTGCGGTATGTCTTCCTTTGCAATGCCTATGCCGGTATCTGAAACAGAAATGACAACATCTCCCCGGCTCTCTGAAACGGTAACGCTTACCAGACCGTTGACGTCGGTGTAGCGCATGGCATTGCTCAAAAGATTGACAATCGCCTCTCGAATCATGTCGGCATCAACTTCCGCAAAGCATTGATCGTGTCCGGTTTTGTTAATAAACTGCAGGCAGATTTTGCGTTCCCGAAAAAGTGGCTCTTGAGATTTGACGAGACTCTGTACCAAAGCAATAAGATCATTCTTCACGGGGCGAATTGGAGTCGAACCATTTTCAAGCCGCGACAGATGCAGCATCGCATCAACCAAGCGAGAAAGACGACGCGCTTCGGATGCAACGTTTTCAAGCCGTTCTTGATCGGCCGGAAGAACTCCGTCCTGCATGGCTTCAACCGTGGCTAAAATGGCCATCAGAGGTGTTCTCAGCTCATGTGCCACGTCGCTTGTCAAACGGTGTTCAAGCTTTAAGTCCTTCTCGAGAGCCGTGGCCATATCATCAAATGTCTCTCCAAGGCGACCCAGCTCGTCACTGCCACGGACCCCGGAGCGCGCAGAAAGATCTCCGTTGCGGATCTGAAAGGCGGTATTGGTAAGACTGCTGATAGGTCTGGTAAGCGACCTCGACACCAAACACCCGATGAAACATGCCAAAACAATGGCTCCGGCCGCTGCGAGGAAGAAGGAATCGTAGAACTCTTTGGACAGATCTTCATTCCACGTATATACCAAAATGGTGATTAAGAGCAATGCCGTCATAAACGCCGTAATGCCAAAGAAAAACGTAATGCGCGTGGAGAACGCACGCGGCTTTGACGGCTCGGGCTTAATCGTGTTCCACGAATGCTTGGACGATTCCTGACTCTTCTGATTTAGATGGGCATGACAACTTGACATTGGTATGAAATCTACTCTTCAGTGGTATCACCATACGCGTTTGGAGCCGCCTCAAAACGATATCCGACTCCGTGCACGGTAAAGAGCCAGTGAGGATTGCGTGGATCGTCGCCAAGCTTTGCGCGAAGATTCTTTACATGAGAGTCAATCGTGCGCTCATAGCCTTCAAAGTCGTATCCAAGCACTTTTTCGACAAGCTCCATACGTGAATAAACACGACCGGGATATCGTGCCAGCGTTGTAAGGAGCTTAAACTCTGAGGCCGTTAAATCAACCTCCTCGCCCCTGACGAGCACTTTGTGACCTGAGATATCAATGGTGAGCACTCCATAGTCAAGCACTTCAGGCTGCGGCTCAGCTTCTTTGTGCGTACGACGAAAGAGAGCCCGAACTCGAGCTACAAGTTCACGCGGCGAGAAGGGCTTGACCAAATAGTCGTCGGCACCGAGTTCAAGACCGATAATACGATCCTCAACCTCTCCTTTTGCCGTCAGCATAATAATGGGGACATTGGAAACGTCTCTGATTGCCCTGCAAACTCTCTCTCCCGATAATTTGGGAAGCATCAAATCAAGAATAACCAAGTCAAATGAGTGTTTCTCAAATTCTTCAACAGCGCTCTGGCCATCGCCAACACCGCGAACCGTATAATTCTCGCGTTCCAGATACGCAGAAACAGCATCGCGGATGACCGTCTCATCCTCGACAACTAAAATTCTTTTTTCGTCTGTCTCCATAGCTTCCCTGTATCCTCCCATGAAAACGACAGTGTCTTCTATATGAAACGCTCAAGACCCTCTTTAAAATAAGTTCATAAAACCCTATTTATCTTAACTCAAACCGTCCGGTTCTTCTACAGAGGAAAACACCGAACACAAACCGATGCCGGATATCCGGAGTCCGGTGCCTTAACGGTTGAAAATGTAACCAACGATGAACTCGTTCCTTCGCGAGCGGGAAATTCACCGAAATCAAGACTTCTGTCGGTCGCATAAAGCCAGCGACATACCTGCTTTTCAACATCGACAAGCACGTATGACGCTCGATTCTTCACAATATACAGGCCGTCTTTTCCCAGAGAACCCGCAAGCGGCTCCCTGTCAATACAGAGAACACCCTCCCCGCTTGACGGCAAAATGTATGTCCCCATTTGGCCCAAAAGACCACCGGAGTCATAGCTCTTCTCGATGGAAATAAGGAACTTCTCGCCGATTTGTGTGGCAAAGTAGGGTTGAACCGATTGAGGAAGAATGATTTGATCGAGCTTTGTCTTGAGGTTATCGCTCAACTGATATGCAACCACGCCATAGTAGACACCTGATCCGGCATTGACCCGCGGTGTTAAAACAACGACTCCATTGGATATGCTTGGCGCCGCCGCAAAACGTCCATTTGACTCCACACCGGTTGTGGCCTGTGCGTCTCCGACATTCCACACGTAACAATATGATGCGTCGCTCCGCTTTTTTCCCTGCAGTGACGGCTCGACTATCCATACAATGGACGTACCGGATACCGAAAACAGAGCCGGATCGTAATCAGACGTTCCCTGGTAGAGCGCCTGAACACTGCCGGTTAATTTTCCGTCGGCAAACTCAGAGACATACAGTGTCCAGTCTCTCGTGGACGTATCCAACTCAATCCACGCATACAGTGAGTCTGAGCAGCGAACATCGTAGATAACCGCGGTGGTGTTATTCATCTGTGTCTGCGATACCACGGGTAAAACTTCTCCTGAGGCAACCGAAAGCACCGATGCCACCACTAAAGGCGCCGCCGTTGCCCCGGCGGCAGTCAGAGGAATCCAATCGCCTTCAGCGGGACGAAGCACGCTTCCCAGCGGCAATGTATACGATTGCGAAGGCTCTGCCGTATAGTCCTCAGATGAATACGCATCGAGAACCTTTGTTGCCGAGTTTTTATCCAGAACTAAAGACTTTCCCGAACCTTCATCGGAACTATGGTGACAGCCTGCCGAGACACCAATAACGGCAGAAACGATGCCACCTGCCGCAGTTGCCCGAAAGAAACCGCGGCGCGTGATACCGCCACGAGCATGCGGGGCTTTAAATCTTCTCAAATCAGACAAATTTTACCCCTTTAATCCAGATCAAGGCGCTCAAGACGCTCAAAGAGAACCTTCGACCTTGTAAGGAACGACCATGGATCAAAAATAGTATCGAGCTGCTCTTTGGTGAGTGTGCATGCCGGATCGACCTCAAGGCGCTCGCGGAACGTAGGTCCATCCATTCCCTGCTGAATATCGCTCCATACCTGCATGGCGTTTGATTGAACAACCTTATACGCCTCTTCGCGAGTTATCCCCGTATTTACGAGGGCGAGAAGAACCTTGGACGAGAAAAGCATACCTCGTGTCTTATTGAGATTTACTTTCATTTGCTCGGGGTAAAGCACCATGCCTTCAAGCAAAAACTCAAGCTTGGTAAGCATGTGGTCAAGAGCAATGAAACTGTCGGCTTGCGCAACGCGTTCGGCAGAAGAATGCGAAATATCTCGCTCGTGCCAAAGAGCCACATTGTCAAAAGCCACCTGCGCGTTTGCTTTTACCACGCGGGAGAGTCCGCAGATTTTCTCGGCAGTTATAGGATTGCGTTTATGCGGCATGGCCGAAGATCCCTTTTGACCCTTGCGGAACGGCTCCTCCGCCTCAAGCGTATCGGTTTTCTGAAGCGCTCGCATCTCGGTTGCAATCCGCTCACACGTTGCGGCCACCGTTGCAAGAACGCCTGCAAGGTAAGCGTGGTGATCGCGAGAAATAACCTGCGTTGAAAGCGGATCATACGCAAGACCAAGCTTCTCGCACACATACTCCTCAACAAACGGATCAATTGACGAGTAGGTTCCTACAGCTCCCGAAATTGCGCCGTACGCAACGTTCTTGCGGGCATCCCTCAAACGATCAAGATCACGTTTGAGCTCCCATGCCCAGCTACCAAATTTCATGCCAAATGTCATGGGTTCCGCATGAATGCCATGCGTGCGTCCGACACAAAGCGTATCGCGCTCCTCAAACGCGCGCCGCTTACAAATTTTTGCACAGCTTTGCACCCGACGAATCAAAATATCGCACGCCTGCGTGAGCTGATAACAAAGCGCAGTATCGCCAAGATCGGTAGAGGTCATCCCGTAGTGAACCCACCGGCTTGGCTTGGCTGCACCATGCGGGACTTCGGCATCGATATAAGAGCCCATGTTCGTAAGAAATGCAATCACGTCATGATTGGTCACCGCTTCAATTTCATCGACTTCCGCACGATTAAAGCTTGCATGTGCACGAATCCATGCGGCCTCTTCTCGTGTAATGCCAATAGCTCCTAACTCAGCCTGCGCTTCACAGGCAAGAACCTCAATCTCCTGCCAAATGGCATATTTGTTTTCAAGTGAGAAAATATGACCCATTTCTTTTCCGGTATAGCGATCAATCACCTTGGATCTCCTCTACTCTGTTCCAAAAGATAAAAGGTCAGGCATCATATGACACCTGACCTTAAAGTTCCTGGTGGGCCGTTAGGGAATCGAACCCTAGACCTTGGGATTAAAAGTCCCCTGCTCTGCCATCTGAGCTAACGGCCCGTTATCTGTCAGGCGTGGCAATTTTACCACGCGCGTAGATAGTGTAACAGTTTTACTCCCAAGCCCACTGACCATTTACAAAGATTGGTGTTTCTTCTCCATTAACAGAAACTCCCCATATGTTCAAATCGTCCGTTCCAATCATAAAATCCACGTGGGTAGTGCTTTGATTAATCCCATGGGCAAGAAGCTCTTCTCGGCTCATATCAAGACCACCCTCGATACATTCGGGGAAGCCCATACCAAGCGCAAGGTGGCAACTTGCATTCTCATCGTAGAGCGTATCGTAGAACAAAATCCCGCTTTGCCTGATGGGAGTGTTTTTTGAAATAAGGGCGCACTCCCCTAAATACGACCCGCCGTCCTGCTCTATGATTGACGTCAAGACCTCTTTTCCGATCTCGGCATCATAATCAACGACTTTTCCCTTTTCAAACTTAAACCAGAAGTTTTTTACAATCTGTCCAACATGAATAAGGGGGAGCGCCGAATAGACAATGCCATCCACTCGATTTCTATCCGGAGACGTAAACACTTCCTCCGTTGGGATATTGGGGAAAAACGCTACGCCACTCTGCGTTTTTCCGGCTCCGCCGTCCCAAAGGTGTCCCGTATTCATGCCAATGGTTAACTCCGTACCGTTTTCCGAACGATACACCAACCTATCAAATCGATGGGAATTCAAGAATCGCTTTGTCTTTTCAAATGTTGCGTTGTGTGTTTCCCAGGTACTCTCAGGGTCTTCTCCACTTGCCCGGGCAACGTCTAAGATCGCAACCCAAAGACGATATACGGCCTCCGCTTCCGAAAGATTTGGAAAGACTTCTTTTGCCCAGGGAGCAACGGGTACGCCCGCAATACACCACGCATTGCGGCCAAAATCCAGTCCACTGCGAAAAACGTCACAGTCAATATTTCGTGCCCGAGACTCCGCCGCCGGTTTTGCCGGATCAATTCCTTTTAAAATATTGGGATCGTGCGCTTCCAAAAACAAAAACGCCGCTCCTTCTTCCGCAAGCGAATTGAGCTGTTCTTTTACCCATGAGGGAGTCTTTGAAAGTCTCTCTACTGATACGTTCTCATACTTAATACGAGTTGATTCTGCGTCACTCCAAAGAACCGTTACGAATCCCGCTCCGGCAGCATACGCAGCGCGCTCTATTCTCCTCGCAAAATCGGCTACTTGAATTGGAGCAGAAACAACAAGACTCTGCCCCTTTTGAACCGCACAGCCCTTTCTTACGAGAAGCTCTGCGTAACGATCTATCTGTTCAGAGAGCGCATCTGTTGCAATCTTTGCCTCTTGATCGGTCATTGGAATCGGAGCCATGCTGTCCCTCTCATAAAGAAGGCCCCGAAGGGCCTTAAAGTATCCTTGGAGCGGGCAACGGGATTCGAACCCGCGGATGATGGCTTGGGAAGCCATTGCCTTACCACTTGGCGATGCCCGCGTGCACAGTGCATTTTACCATAGTAAGGCAGGCGCACTTTCCTCGTCTTCATGCTTTTCTCGTTTCTTGTGCCGCTCTGCTTTGCGACAAATGTGAAGAATCTGTTTATCAAAAATTTGTCATATAGAAAGCTTTTCATCAAAGATGTAACCGATTTTATCTTGAGAAGACCTGTGTGCTTGACCTTGTCTGCCTTATTAAAAACAAGGTGTTCACGCAGACAAATACCGGTCAACGAGCGGTCAGAATCCGGTCAGATTGCTTCTTTAGCATTCTTTTCACCTATTGAAAGGAGTGTCATGAACGCTTGTACTACCCTCTTCACACATGTGCCATCTCTGTCGTCCAACCTCCGCAAGAGACATCGATGCTTTGTCTTGCTCTCGTGGATACTGCCGCTTTTAATTGGCAGCGCACTTTTGGTACAACTCTATCAACTCTGGCTTCCGCGCACGGTTTTTGCCAAAGAGTCCGAGACCATTACGGTAGTCAATCGTAAAGATTTTCCCGATGGTCGCAATATTCCTCAATGGATGGGATCAAACGGTGCTTTTCTCTACTGCGGGGATGAACTCAATAAAACAGGAGCTCAATATGGGGACACCCTCGCCGTTATGAATCCCGAGGATTATCACAGCCTGAGAACCGCGGATGGCGCAAATAACGGATCATATAGCGAGCGTCAACTGAAGGCGCTTGATTTTATCCTCTATCACGGTGCTCGCGGAGACCAACCGGAGAATTCAATCTATGGAATTTCCGCCGATTGGCGCGCGCGTGAAGTAACACAGTTTGCCATCTGGGGCGTCTTGCGCGGAGACCCCCATCTTGTAACCACCGTCCTGCCTGAAGCAAGCATGGCGCGCGCTGCCGAAGCTTTGGCCAAAGACGCTCTCGCATACGCCGATTCCGGCGGAGGCGGACCTGAGGAAGGCTCAGCAAAACTCCTTGTTCCTCCTTCCAACAGACAAGTCCTCCTTTTTATGGCAACAAAAACCGAGATCCCTAAAGGACAGCTCAAGATCAAAAAACACACTGCACTCCCACAGAACATATTTAAGGAAAAGGCTCTCTACTCCTTAGACAAAGCCGTATACGGCATCTTCTCCGATAAGGAATGCTCAACCAAAATCTGCGAAGCTGTCACCAACGGTGTCGGCGAGACCGATAACGTCGAACTTCCTGAAGGGACATACTACGTCAAAGAAATACACCCTCCGCTTGGCCATATGCTTGATCCGGCAATACATGAAGTAACCGTTGTCGGAAACACTGCCGTTGAACTCCCTTGCGAAGATGTTCCCCATGGCGCAGCCGGACTCACCCTCAAAAAAGAAGATATGGAACTGCAGGGCGGTCCTCAGGGCAGTGCCACTTTAAAGGGTGCCGAATTCAGTATCTCGTATTTCGCAAATACTGAAGGCACGACGGAGGGAAAGCCTTTGGCATCTTGGGTATTTACCACCGACGAACACGGTATAGCAGAGTTTAGCGAGAACTCAAAAGTACGCGGCGACGAGCTTCCAACTCACAACGGAGCTTCCTGGATGCCGCTCGGAACATATACGATTCAAGAAACAAAAGCTCCTGCGGGCTATACCCTTCCGGATGCCTCTCCCTCCATTTACATACTTTCACTTGAAGATGAAAAACCTGTTTGGAAAAAACTAAACGACGGAAACGTAACCTCTCACGTTGTACAGTCCATTACTTTTAAAGATACCGTGAAACTCGGAAGTCTCCATGTTACTAAACAAGCGCACGATCCTCTGTACACGGACATACATGCTCCCGAGGTTACCCAGACTCCCTCCCTGAGCGGTGCTGAAATTGAAGTCACCAACGAGTCCGAGCACCCCATCCTCTATAAGGGTATATGGGTAGCACCTCACGAAAAAGTCACTTCGATCACTACCGATGACAGCGGTTCTGCACAAATCGATGGACTTCCCTTTGGTACCTATCAACTAAAGGAAATGAAGGCTCCCGACGGTTTTGCTCTTAACGACAGTTGGAATCCTATGGTCTCTGTATCTGAGGACCAAACGGTTGTAGAAGCTCCTCCTCTTGTTGATAATCGCATCTGCATGGCCACCGAACTTGCTACGCTGGACAACACACATGAAGCAACTGCCGAGAAGGAAATCAAACTGGTAGACCACATCTCGTACGAGGGGCTTACCCCTGGTCAGGAATATGAAATAAGCGTTGATCTTTATCCAGCAGGACAAGATCCTTCTCCCGAAAATAAGCTTTCTTCTGCCCACGTCACATTCACACCGGAAAAATCAGAGGGAACCGTTGACGTTCCTATAACACTCTCCGGAGATAATCTTCCGGATGCGGTAACGGCACATGACACCATTACGCAAAACGGTACAAACGTAACCTCTCACACGGACAAACACTCAAAATCCCAAACGGTCCATATCGCTAAACCCAAAAAGACCGTCAAGAAAGAAGTTATCCCCCATACCGGAAACGAGAGTTTTACCATCCCCGTTATTGCTTGTTCGGGTGCAGGTCTTATTCTCTTTGCCTTCGTGTCAAGCAAACATCGTGCGTAGTTCAAAAGAAGCAAAACGAATCGACTCATTACATATGGAAGAGGTCGTATGAAGCACTTCATACGACCTCAAGGTGCTCACTGTTGTTTTTTAGATTAGGAGCGCCGGATAAGTTCTGTAACAAGCGCTGCGACATCAACGCACTGCTCGGAATCAACATTATCGTAAACGTCAGTTGCCCGGCGACTCTGAGCGGGAAGCTTATTCTCGTCAAGTCCCATAAGAGTCACGGAACGAACTGAATTTCTCATTGCCTGTGTGCTGTCCGTAGAATCCCAGTCGTACTCGGTGGTTGTGATATCAATATGAAGGTTATCCGCCGCTGTTGTAAGCATACGAATCATACGTCTATCTGCGCGCCGCGTATTTATGGCCCCCTCGTTTTTAAGAATGCTGAGCTGACCGGCACCAATACAATCAAGGTTGATAAGGAAGGCTCCGCGAATATCAGTCCTGTGTTTAGAGAGGAAGTTATCCATGCCTGCATGATCAAAATCTGACGCGCCAAGAGCAACAAACCAAATGTCGTGAGAAATAAGCCTATCGTCCGTCATGGCAAGGATTGCATCACGTAAATCTTCTGCTTCCGGTTTCTCGGACTCTGCTTCTTTATCCTGATCGGTCGCCGCTCCGTCTTGAGACTCTTCCGAGGTGTCTGGCACACGAAGACCATCACGCGTAGCTGCTCCCCCTTTCCAATCATCAGAAGGAGTGGTGTCTTTGCGTCCAAAGAGCTTAAACGCACGACGCTTTGCTTCCGGTGTTGGGGAGGTGGAGGCAACTGTCTCTGAGTCAGCTTCAGGAAGCTTCGCTTCTTCCTTCTCCGCCCCTTCTGTGCTTTGGTTATCCACACTGCCATACCGAGCATCATCCATATCCACAAATGGATCCACTTCGTCTCCGGATGGATCGGGAAGATCAAACAGAGAAGCACGGCGAGCCAAGTTATTCTTTTCGGTAACTTTTTCAGTAAGTGGAGCCGCTATTGTTGCATCAGCATCATCAGGAGTCTCTGCACCTTCAAGAGGCTTATCGACGTTCTGATGTACCTGCTGCATGGTTGCATCAACTTCGTCTTCAACCGACTCTTCTGCAACGGCATCCTTGAGCTCTGCGGTTTCGGTTGCATCGGGTATCTGCTCAATTTCTTCGTGTTCTACATATTCAATCTCACAGTCTTCGGGAAGAATTTGCAGAGACTCAAGTACCTCTGCACCACGACGTGTGCCTTGGCTTTCAGGAGGAGTAAGAAGATACGTAGACTTGGAGGGACGCTTAGACTCGGGGCGGCGTCCGGTTGGCCGAACATTTTCAAGAATACCGAGCATGGCAGCCACAGAAGACTTGTTGTCGTTTGCGCCAATTGTACAGGGAGCAAACCGCTCAACGATTTTAGATATCGAAACAACAAGTACCGGAAGCGTAAGGATAATGCCTACAATCCAAAGAAATATCCGCACGCCGTCAGGAAGAAAGCGAAATACCTGCAGCACCGAACAAATAACGACCGCCGCAACGCAATACTTGCTATATTTCTTTACAAGATATACGTATTGGGCAACAGGAGTGGTGTAGAGGAAATTCTCATGTGGGGCATCATAGTGGGCGACAATAACAATAGGGCGATTTCCCTTTGTTACCAGCTCGCCGGTGGCCTCATGCTTTGCCACGACATTCTGGCTCCGTATACGCGAGCCAATGCGTGCAAACACATTGTTTCCGTTAAGGTACTTCAACACAAATAGAGCAGCGGCACCCAGCGTTATTAAAACACCCAAAATAAAGAGAGCCACATTACTTAAACCCGAAAGAATAATGCCTACAAACAAAAGAATTGCAAAGAAGGCAACTTCTATGCCATTGCTTGAATGAACATCAAATTCCTCAACAGAGGGTTCAAGGCCGTGCTGACGAATCTCTTCGGCAATAAGTTGTGCTGCCTGGAATTCCTCCTGGCTGCCTGCTGGAGCAATGCCAATTTGCTCGTCAAGATAATCCACGTAGTCGTGTGTAATTGCCATACTGCTTTCCTTTACGGATGGACAACTCTCTGATACATACGCGATAAGTATACTTCTTATCTAAAAAATGAAAGCGTACAGTTGCAGGTAATATACGAAATTAATGCATACTGTACAAGATTCGTCCATTCTCTCTAAGATAAGTATCGTATTTGTTATGGCATCCTTACTGCATGATACAGAGAGGTTCCTTTCGTGTCTAAAGAAGCGTTTACCGACATATCCACAGATGAGAGCGGTGCTCGTGAGCTTATATCCTTTGTTCTCTATCTCTTCGAAGCCAACCGTCCCGTCCCACAAACAACTCTGCAAAGAATTTTTTGTGCAGAAAAGTCCCGCGAAGCTGCTCGAAAAAAATTAGGGCGTTTTTGTGAACGCGCCAAGATGCTCGGAATCACTATCAAAAAAACAGGAAATTTCCCAACCGGAACCCTGGAAATCGATCCCGTTTCTTTTTATTCTCCAACAAACCTTCCTCCCGAAGATGCTCTTTTGGGATTTATAAAAGCCTGTGAGGCACTTCTCGCCAGCAATACACTCCCATACGCAGACACGCTTCGTATGGCACTTGCAAAACTAGACCCTACTTTTATTGCGTTGGAGATGCCTTTCGATAACAAACCCTCACATCAATCTGAAAAATCGCGCATTTTAGATACTCTGTTTTCTGCTCTCGATAAGACCTGTGCCGTAGAAGCGTGCTACGAAGACGCATCGACCCATGAAAAAACGCTCCTACTTGCACCTTATGGCCGTTTTGCGGCATATGGCGGTGAATATTTTGTTGCTGCCCAACTTTCTCAAAATGGCACCTTATCATACCCACCAAAGACATACCGAATCGATCGGTTTAAATGGGTACGTCTGCACCCAGAGATTTCATTCGAAATTCCTGCCGGCTTCTCCATTCAAGACTTTTATTTCTTCCCCTTTGAATTTGGATCGCAGGATTTCACACAACTAACGTTTAAGCTCATGAAAAATACTCCCATCCCCTTACAGCGCCAACTAAAACAGCGCGCAATTTATGAGCCGCAAACGGATCACTGGTCTCTTTCCGTGCGAAATATATCAGAGGCTGTCGTATGGGCAATTGCAAATGACATACTCCCCGTTGCTCCTCAACCGTTTGTTACCATGTGGAAAGAATATCTTTTAGGCGGGGTGAACCACTATGCCAACAAATAGTAACTCCGGACGAGACGGGCAAGTAAGCGTTGCACGAAAACTCCTTGTTCTCATTGAAGCTCTGAGCGCAGAGGGTGCTTATATCGACAAAAAAGAAGTTGCTCGACGTCTCGGTCTTTCCGATACCGAGGCTCACCTCCTCTTTTACCTCCTACTTTCAACGGATCGTGGTGAGTGGCGGCCATTTCCTTTTGTCTCAGACGACTCTCTTTCCTATATAGCAGCGCACGCCTCTCTGCAGCCTTCTCTTTTTGATCTCCGACCGGCTCTCACCTATTCCGAAACACTGTCTCTTGCAGTGGTTTTTCGCGCACTTAAAATATCGGCCGATAGCCCCCTACAAAAGCTTCTCTCTCCACCCGTCTCCTCACATGTCGTTTCTGAAAACCTCATAGATCGAGTTGTTCAGCCGGAAGTTTCCGACACCGAGCAAACACGTCTTTTTATCTGTGCTAAAGCAATAGCGGCACAACAAAAGTTGCTTTTCTCTTACCAACACACAAATTCCCCTTATAAGAATAAAGAGCGCCCTTCGGACAAAAGGAGCGTTCTTCCTCTTGAAGTAATCCAAGATGTCTCCGGCTGGAAACTTGAAGCATTTGATTTAAAGAAGCACGACACGCGAACCTTTTTTATTCACCGCATGGAAAACCTCAAAACCGCCTCTTTGGACTTTGAGGAGCTTAGGCAAGCATATCTTCCTGCAAAAACAGCGGATGTTCCTAGGGTCACCCTCTTTTTTGACGATAAGAAATATCTGTCGCTTTTTGAATGGCATGACCTTCAGATTGTTCAAGACAATACTGATGACGCTCTCTCTAAACCGATTGATCCGTCTAAACCTATCGTAGCCTCCGTACCCTTTTTCAAAAACGAATGGCTTCCGCGGCACGTATTGGCCTGCCACGGACATGTGTGGGCCGATGATCCCGCCCTCATCAATGACATACAAAACCTTGCTCAAAAACTTCTCTGCAAGTCAGACAATCGTTAAGCCCCATGTTCTTCTCGCCAGCGGACAATAAAACTCTTTACGTCTTCTCTGCATATAATATCCGCCTGCTTTTTTGGAAGAGAATTTAAGAACTGCTTTCCGTATCGCTTGGACACAACCCGAGAATCCGCAAGAACAAGTATGCCCTTGTCACTACCACTCCGAATGAGTCTTCCCGCAGCCTGTTTCGTAGCAATAACGGCTTCCGGCAATGAGTACCTCCACCACGCGCGCTCTTCTCGCTGTGAGCGCTCTTTGGAGATTGGATCATTTGGGCTTGCAAACGGAAGCCGGGGAATCACGACACAACGCAGCGTGTCTCCTACGGCGTCAAAGCCCTCCCAAAACGATTTAAGTGCAAAAAGCGAACATGCCTCGTCCGCAACAAAGCGATCACGAAGATGCCGAGCAGATCCGCTCCGCTCTTGACATTCAAGCAATAAACCGTTCTCTGCAAGACGGGACTTGAGTCTTTCGTAGAGCTGCTCCATGTCTCGACGGTTCGTGAACAGCGTTAACACGGAGCCTCTCATACCAACATGGATGTCGTAGAGAACGTCTTCAAGAACTTGCAGGTATCTGGCATCGTTTGGCTCGGGAATGTCTTTTGGAACAACAACCGCCATATTCTCATCAAAATTAAAACTTGAATCAAGTTCTCTGCTCTGGTGTGAAAAGTCTCCTTTACTTAACCCGACCGCCGCATCAAAGTGATCAAAGTTATGCGAGACCGCCATGGTTGCCGAGGTAAAGACAACCGAGTGCATCTCTGGGAGCCATCTTTGTGCAAGCTCTTCTCCAATATCGAGCTTCTCGGCACAAAGCATTTCTTGTCCTCTATTGGATTTTGATCGAGAAAGCTGTGCGGAATATACGTAGCTCGTGTCTTTTCCCGCGCATATCAGCTGTAAGCCAAAGAAAAACTCTGACAAAAACGACGTTGATTCCTTAAGGTTTGCCGCCAGTTTGGCGTCTACCGGGCTCAAGGCAGCTCCTGCTTCATCAAAGGCTTTAATAGCGGGCTCTAAAGTCTCAATACAATGTGCTCCCGCATCTGCCACTTCTTTCCACTCTTCGGTCTCCCGTATTTCCCCGTCAATCCAAAGTGACACATTGCTGTATCCGCCGTCGCCCTTGGCAAGCGGCAGAAGGGCATGTACGCATGAAAAGAAGCCGGACGAGGCAATCATTGCGCGGGCCGTTGCGTATGCAGCCTTCACGAGTATGCGTTCGAGAAGAGATGCTCCTTCAAGCTTTGCGGAAGCCGCAATGATTGATGAAAGGGTACCGCTCTTTTGCGTGCCTAAAAACTCAAAACCTGCGCCGATCTTGTCGCCCTGTAACTCAATTGCCCACTGTCGGCGTGCCTCAGCTTCAAATCCATGGGCCTCGTCAATCACCCAATGCCTGATAGGAGGAAGTATCCTGCCGTCAACCGAAACGTTTCTAAGCAGGAGCGAGTGATTGGTTACCACGACATCAGATTCAGCGGCTCGCCGTCGTGCACCGTGTATAAGACACTCATGCGGAAAATAAGGACATTGGTTGCGTAAGCACTCGCGAGAAGTCGTCGTAAGGAGCTTACGGGGCACATAGCGCCACCTGATACCAAGAGCATCCAAATCGCCGTCAATCGACTGGCATGAAAACGCATACGAGACGGCAAGCGCGGTGAGCATATCGGCCGCAATGGAAGTCTGCGATCGGTTCTCATGCTTATACAGGCCAAGCGGCAGCTCTTCCTCCACCGCCCTGTCCATCCTGTGAAGACACGGATAGTGTTCGTAGCCCTTAAGACTACAAAACGTTACGCCTCCGGGAATCACCCGATTAAGGACCGGCAACTCATGAGACATAAGCTGATCGGTGAGGGCATTTGTCTTGGTAGCAATGCCAACGGTAACGTTGTTTGCTTTTGCAAACAAAACCTCCGGCAACAGATACGCAATCGATTTGCCCACACCGGTGCCCGCCTCAATTGCTCTATGTGATGATGTGGCAAGCGCCTTTCTCACTTCAAGCGACATTTCACACTGCTCCGGTCGCACCTCATATGAATCATACATACGAAAGATAAGGCCCTGCGGAGCAAACGCCTGCTTTATTTCAGATGCCGAAGCAACCTTGGGCGGCGGATCTTGATCCCTCGCATCAGCGCGGACCTTTCCTTTTTTGCTGGCGACAAGTACACTGCGTATGTCTTTCATTGAAAATGGTCGTGGTGATGTTCTTGTCGTCCTCGCCGCAAGAGCAGCTGCGACACCAGCGGTTATCTCAGTTGATTGTGGGCCAAGGGAAGTCCCCTTCCCTTTTACTGCCTCTTGCTTCATGGCGGCAATGTGGGCAAAAATTGGCCGTAGTGTCCACTCAACATCCTCGTGCATTTCCGCAAACATATCGAGAAGACCGCGGGGAAGATCCAGTAATCCCAAAAGTATAATACGCCACATCCCCACAAGCGCATCAACGTCATCGCTTGCACGGTGCGTTACCCGAAGCGCTCCAAAGGCCTCGGCCATACGTGAAAGCTTATGGGAAGACAGTCGTGGAAGTGCGATGCGTGAAAGAGAAAGCGTATCGATCCACGTATTGGAAACTTCATGCCCTCCGGGAACTCTTTCTATAAAAGTTCGGTCAAAGGTGGCATTATGTGCAAGAACAGGGAGGCCTCCGACAAAATCTGCAAGTGCACCTACGGCCTCTTTAGCGCGCGGAGCTCCCGCAACGTCTTCGTCGGTGATGTGTGTAAGCGCCACTATTTCCGGTGGAATAGGTTTTCGGGGATCTACAAATGTTTCAAAGCGCTCGACAACCTCTCTGCCGGAAATTTTTGCCGCAGATATTTCAATCAAACCACACGTCTTAAAAGAAAGGCCGGTAGTTTCGGTGTCGAGAACAACAATGTCTTCTTCAAGAAGGTCAAACTCCGTCGTTTTAGCCCGCTCGGCAAGCGTAAGATACGACGCTCGAATGTTTTCAGGAGTGTCGGGAAGAAGAAGATCTTGAAGCTTCTGTTGTGTTTTATCTCGCTGCGTGAGAACTTCAGGCTCAAAGCTCTTCTCGCCGGAAAGATTTGTATCCGCTGTCTGCATATGCCTTATTGTGCTTGGGTTTTACCGTGTTCTTCAAGAGTGTACTCAATGAACCGTGTGCAGAGTTCAGAAAACGGAATACCGTCCGTGCGCGCCGAATCCGGGATAAGTGAGCGTTCCGTCATTCCCGGGATCATGTTTGTCTCAAGAATAACCGGGGTTCCGTCGGCTTTTACAATAAAATCACTGCGAGAAACTCCTCTGCAACCAAGGGCCTTATGAGCACATACGGCGAGCTCTTGAGCGCGTGCGTACACATCGGGTGCAAGCCGAGCGGGAGTAATGTGATGGAGCGATGCAGGCTCTGCCTTCACTTCAATGCTATAAAACTCATCTTCAAAAACAATCTCGACAATCGGGAGTGCCGTGGGATGGTCGTTTCCGATAACGGGAACCGTAATTTCAGTACCTACCACACACTCTTCAATCAAAACTCTGTCGCCTTGAGCTCCCGCGTCTTCAATTGCTTGGAGAAGCTGATCTTTGCTCGTAACTCGCGTAACACCGAAACTTGATCCATTCGCCGCCGGTTTAACAAAAATGGGAAGTCCCAAATCCGTAACAACCTGCTCGATTTCCTCGTCGGTAAACTTCGTGCCAGCACTGATATCGATACCTTTGGGCACAGGAATGTCGGCTTGCTTATACATAAGCTTCGATACTTCTTTTTCGGTTCCCATGGCTGAAGCGAGCACCCCGGAGAAGGTGTAGGGAATATGGAGAATTTCAAGCAAGCCTTGAATGCAGCCGTCCTCCCCATAGTGTCCGTGCATCGCGACAAACGCCACGTCATATGAGCCCTTCACAAGCTTTTCTATGGCACCGGGAAGTGCGATATCAAGCAGCTCAACCTTTTCAAAACCTGCCTGTTTAAGGGCCTTTTTGACTTCTTCTCCCGATTGCAGAGAAATTTCATGTTCGTCAGACCAACCTCCGGCCAAAACAATGACTGAAAGCTTTTTTAATTCATCGCGCGTCATGTACGCTCCTTCAAAGTCAGCTGCTAAAATACACCCAATAAAGATTTCTCTTATAAGAGGATACCGCGAGAACACAATAAGATTACGGACAAGGATAAAAATGCAGTCAGATATTACCCCCAGCGATGCTTATTCCCCAAAACACCCCTCCCTTTCGATTAAGCGTGGTCTAAAGACACTTTCCCATGCAGAAATCGTTGAACTTGTAGAGAATCTCGGACAACCCAAGTTTCGTGCAAAGCAATTGGAAGATTGGATTTGGTCTAAGGGTGCAACTTCGTTTGATCAGATGAGCAACCTTCCAAAGTCACTTCGGGCGGAGCTTGAAAAGGCGGTCTCTTTTCAAAACATCACTCAGGTGGCCCGTCAACTCTCCCAAGATGGCAGCCGTAAATATCTTCTCCAATATCCCGATAACGTATGCGTCGAATGTGTTGGTATGCCCACGGGAAATAAGCTCGCCGTTTGCGCATCAACACAGGCAGGATGTGCTATGGGATGTGCTTTTTGTGCCACTGGAGCAGCCGGACTCACACGGTCTCTCTCTGCCTCTGAAATCTACGACCAGGTTCTTCACATCCGGAATGACTTTGAAATGCGTGTTTCAAGTGTTGTCTTTATGGGACAAGGAGAGCCTTTTATGAACTATGACAATGCTCTTGAAGCGCTGAGACTTCTTAACTCCCCTCATGGCCTTGGTATTGGTGCACGTCATCTTACGATTTCCACCTGCGGTGTTATTCCAATGATTAAGCGCTTTGCAAACGAGCCGGAGCAGTTTACTTTGGCGGTTTCTCTCCACTCTGCCGTTCAAAAAACTCGCGACATGCTTATGCCTGGAGTCCGAAAATACTCTCTTCTCCATCTGTACGACATCATGGGAGAATATGTCGAGAAGACCGGACGACGCCCCACCTATGAATACGCCCTTATTGGCGGCATAAACGACTCTGAAAACGAGCTTGGAGCCCTTCGCGATTTCTGCCGTGGAACCCTTGCACATGTTAATCTCATTCAATTAAACGAGATTCCGGGATCTAAATTTCATCCCTCAACCCCAGCCCGCGCACAACAATTTGTCACGAAGCTGGGTGAAGTTGGCGTTGAGGCTACTATAAGAATTTCTCGCGGAGCAGACATTGACGCTGCCTGCGGACAGCTCAGTCAAAAACTTCGTCAGCTCTAAGACAATCGCTCGGATATTAGAACTTTTGTTCTAATATCCGAGCTCAGACCATTGATGGTCTATACTCTGTCTATGTTCATCAAGATTTATCGAATGATCCTCAATGCCGGATGCATCCAAAGCAGAAAGAGCTCTTTTTGTTGAAAAAATAGTCTTTTTCCCCGCTGTAAGTACTTTTCTTCGAGCGTCTTTTGTAAGAAGACAATAGGTTGTGGCAATTGCGGCTCCTGCAAAAATACCGGATACAAAAAGCAGCCGAGGCCTAATCCTCACGAAGACCATCCCCCTGGGTTAGAAGACCAACAAGTCTTGCCAGTTCTTCGTCGTCCGAAAATTCTATTTCAATCTTATTCTTTCCGCGAATATTTCGAACCTTCACCGTTGTGTCAAGCACAAGCCGTAGTTGTCGAGCGGCTCTCTTATATGTTTGAGGTAATGGCTGACGCTGAATCTTTACGTTCTCTCTGCCAGAAAAAAGCGGTGCGAGGTTTTCTGTCTGCCTCACCGACAAATTTTCTTCTATTACCTTCTGAGCAAGCTTTAGGCGACCTTCTTCTCCGGCAACCGCTAGAATTGCACGGGCATGTCCCGCCGAGAGCTGTCCCGCCGCCATATACTCCTGAATTTCTTTTGGAAGCTCTAACAAACGCAAAGTATTTGTAATGGCCGAGCGAGACTTTGAAATAATCTTCGAAAGTTGTTCTTGAGTAAGGCCGTCTTTTTTTATAAGTTCCTGATATCCGCGTGCTTCTTCAATAGGACTTAAATTTGATCTCTGAAGGTTTTCAATAAGAGCCAGCTTAAATACTTCTTCATCAGATATGTCTCTAATAATAACGGGAACTTCCTTCAAACCAGCTTTTTTAGCCGCCTGATAACGTCTTTCTCCGGCAACTATTTCAAATCCCTGGTCCTTTTTTCTCACAAGTAACGGCTGTAATACACCGTTTTGTTTTATAGAATCCGCAAGCTCCTCAAGTTCTGTCTCATCAAATTGCTTTCGCGGCTGATCTTTATTTGGCTTTAACTTTGAAAGCGCAAGCGCTGTCGTTTCTTTTGGCCTTCCTGTCTCTGCATTAGCTTCGCTAATTAACGATGAGAGACCTTTACCCAACCCTGATTTTTTAGCCACGACGAATCACTTCCTTTGCAAGCTTCACGTATGCGAGAGATCCTTTACTAATACGAGCATACATACTTATTGGTAGTCCATGACTTGGAGCTTCCGCTATTTTAATATTTCGGGGAATGAGAGTTTTAAACATCTTATTGCCAAAGTAGTTTGAAACTTCTTCAACCACTTGCTTTGAAAGAGTGGTACGACTGTCAAACATAGTCATTACTACGCCAAACACTTCAAGATCCGGGTTAAGATTGCTTTGAACCATGGCCATAGATTCAAGAAGTTTTGAAACTCCTTCAAGGGCATAATATTCACACTGAATTGGAACAAGAAGACTATCGGCTGCGACAAAAGCGTTTATAGTAAGAAGACCAAGCGAAGGGGGACAGTCAATAAATACATAATCAAACTCGTCTTTTACCTCTTCAATTGCTTTCTTTAATACATACTCTCGATTTTCCTTATTTACAAGTTCAATTTCAGCACCGGCAAGTTGTATGGTTGCGGGAACAACAAAAACACGTTCTTCTGGAGTTGGAAGAATGAGGTCTTTAATGGAATATTCATTGAGAATCACATCGTAAATATCATGTTCAAGCTCTTCTTTTTCTATTCCATACCCACTTGTAGCGTTTCCTTGGGGATCAAAATCAATAAGAAGTACTTTCTTCTTTGTCTCTCCAAGAGCAGCAGTTAAGTTGACAGCTGTTGTTGACTTTCCAACTCCTCCTTTCTGGTTAATAATCGCAATAACCTTACAATCCTTCTCGGGATATGCACGCTTTTGGTCTTTATAGTCCATATTTCCTCCGAATTGACCCAAAACGTTACCGACATAATAATCTTGCCGAATGTTTCACGTGAAACATTCGGCATTTCTTTGCGCAATAATCGTACACTAATTGTCATCCACAAAGTGGGTGTTTTTTTGCTTCTCCATTTTTTCTCGGTAAGATTATCTTCGATTTCTTAGTCTTCTGAAAAATGAGAATCTCTCGATGTCCAAATTCATTTGGTAACTCAAATGTTTCACGTGAAACCATTTCGAATCCGCAAAGCTTTGCCATCCGAAGTGCGTCTTGAAGTTCTTTCTCCTCAATATTTGCTTTTTGTAAAAGGAGTTTTCCTTGGTCCATCAGAAACGGCTCGGCATATTCCATAACAACATTTGCTTTTGCTACAGCTCGGGCAACAACAAATCGAAAGCTTCTTTTCATTTTTACTTCTATTTCTTCTGCACGCATTTGTTTTGCGATAATTCTATCCTGTATTCCAAGCTGCTCGGCAAACTCATTTACCGCAGAAATTTTCTTTCCAATAGAATCAATAAGAAACCCTTTACACTTTAAGACACAGCCAAGAGGAATCCCAGGAACTCCACCTCCGGTTCCTATATCACAAAAAGAATCTTTTTCTGAACATGACATAAATTTTGACAGCAAAAGGGAGTCCAATATATGGAGTACGAGTGCACTGTCTATATCAGTAATACGGGTTAAATTGAGAGTTTTGTTTTTCTCAAATAGTAATTCAAGATACGTGAGAAGAAGTTTCCTTTGTTCATGCGTTGTAGAAAGATCATACATATTAAGAAGCCTCAAAAGTTTCTTCTCATTCTCCTCTATATATATTTTCTCCATATCCAGTGACTCCTTACTCTTACTAAAATGACAAAACCTTCTATAGCAGAAACTCTTGTCAAAAGAAAAGGGAGGATTTCTCCTCCCTTAGTGTACTTGTTATAAGAAAAAACTTAAACATTCACTGCAGTAATGACAACACGCCTATAAGGATCCTCACCTTCAGAATGAGTGGTAACTTGATCCTCTCCACGAAGCGCAATGTGTACAAGACGGCGCTCGTACCCATTCATTGGAGCAAGAGCTATACGATTCCCGTTTTTCTTCACGCGTTCAGCGGCAGAGCGCGCCATGCTTTGAATCTTTGCTCGACGACGACTCTTATATGATTCTACGTCCACAACTATTGGATAATGGAAGTGAAGAGAAGCACTCATAAGTGAGGAAAGTACCATTTGAAGGGCGTCCAGCGTATTTCCATGGCGACCAATAAGAATAGCTAAATCCCCACCCGTAATATCGAGAATAAGTTCTCCCTCGTCTCCATCGTACTCATCAATCTCACATTCATGCTCACCAAAAAAGGAGAGAAGATGCTTAAGATACAGAACCGCCTTATCGGCTATCTTATCCATCTCAGAATCCGTTAAAGCGATACCGTTTTCATAATGGGATTTAATCTCGCTAAATTCGTCCGTTATGCCTTCTACAGAGAGAGAGACCTGGGAAAGATCGCTCTCGTCCATATCAATTTCTTCCACGCCATCCTCCATTATTATATAAAAATATTAACTATTATCTTTTCAGAACTTCGCCAAGCTCTTATTTTAAAGCAACGTAGATTTCTAGTTCTTTTTATGCTGACGCGGCTTCTTCTCTTTTCGTACTACATCAACCTCAATAGGCTTATTTTCCATCTGTGCAGATACTTTGGCTTTTTCTGACTCAAGAATCTTATTTGTGATAAGTTTCTGCTGAATAACCTGCCAAAGAGAAGACGTTACGTAATACAAAAGGACAGCGGCAGGAACGGTCCAACCAAACCAAAGCATCACAAGAGACATCATGCCTCCCATGAGCATCTGCTGTTGTTTCTGCTCAGAAGCCCCGTTGTTGGCATTCATCATCAAAGGAATAAAGGTGAGAACGCCAAAAAGTATGACGAAGAAAAGATATGGAATTACCCCGGCAATACCAGAAGAAGCAAAAACTTCAGAAGGTGAGGATGCAATAGAGGAAAGGATTCCATAAAAGTGAGCATCATGAGGGACATTTCTCGCAACGGTAAAGAGTGCAAAGAAGATGGGCATCTGTAAAAAAATTGGAAGACATCCACCAAGAGGATTAAATTTTATCTCGGCATAGAGTTTGCGCATTTCCTCTTGCTGTCTAACCGGATCGTCTGCATATCGATCTTGAATCTCTTTAAGTTTTGGCTGTACCACTTGCATACGAGCCATTGACGCTGTTTGCTTATTTGTAAGTGGTACAAGAAGCAAACGGATGATAACGGTTAAGATAATGACCGAAAGTCCCCAGTCACCACAAAACCCTTGGATTCCTGAAAGAATCGAAGTAAGTAAGTTAATAATCCAATCCCACATAGTTCCTCCGATCCGCTCCTTCACGGAACGGGATCATAGCCTCCGGCATGAAAAGGATGGCATCTAAGAATCCGTTTAATAGCAAGTCTGCTTCCTTTTCCAACACCGTATTTTTGTATTGCCTGAGCTGCATATTCTGAACAGGTTGGCGTATAAATACAATGTGCCCGAAACAAAGGAGATATGTTTCGTTGGTAGAAGCGAATTGCGCTTAGAAAACAGCGGGCGAGAAAAGAAGTTCTTCTCGATACATTCATAAGATACCAACTTTTCCGAGTAGCCTTTGTAACTCACGCAAGACATCCTGTAAGGATGCATTATGAGTTTGAGGCGTTGCAAAAAGAATAATACCGTATCCTTCCACAGGTAGGTTTTCTACACGAGCAGCTTCTCGTAATACTCGCTTACATCTGTTTCTAACTACGGCATTCCCTAGTCTTTTTGGTGCTACAAAAGCAACACGAGCCTCGTCACCCTCACAAGTCTTTGCTACTCGGATACAGATAAGAGAGCCATAGGCTCTCTTTCCGCAAGAGAAGACCCTTTCGAACTCACGGGGAGACTTAATGGTCTTCATAGAAACAAATCCTAAACGGTAAGGCGCTTGCGTCCCTTAAGGCGACGACGAGCGAGCACGGCACGACCATTCTTGGTTGCCATACGTGCACGAAAACCATGGGTAGTAGCGCGCTTGCGCTTATTAGGCTGGTAGGTACGCTTCATAACTATTCCCTCCCGGACGGGTACTATATCGAGCAAAAAGCCTTCAAATTGTACGCGCCCTATACCAAATTTGTCAATCAAATTGCAGATACTTGTAAAGGTTTACTTTTATTTTCGGAGAACAATTCGTGTTTGTATTGTGAAAAGCGTCTTTTATTTCATCAATATATATCTGAATGAAATGTTTCTTTTCATTCATAATGATATGAAATGATACTATTACTTCAGCACTTTTTCATTTGTACTATAGTTTTCAACATATTGTTTACTATTTGTTGAAAACTATTATTCATTTGAAATGATTTGAAAAGTTTTTAACATAATGTTGAAAACTTGTTGAAAAGGAAGTTTTGTGGCACGGGATTTTTATCCGTTTGTAGAAGAGACACCAACAGATGTTTCTTCTCCAAACAACAAAGACAACATAGAAGAACTTACTGTTCGTTATGAAACGCGTATTGCCGTATATGACGATGTTGCCGCTGCTCCCCGTGTTGTTGTAATTGAACCTACAGAAATTCGTTCATATCTTGAAGAAATTGTCCAAGCAGTTAATCGACTTTCTCACGAACAAGGTGGTCAAATTCCTTTTATGGTGATGCGTGAGATTGTAGAAAACTTCATCCATGCACATTTCGCATCTCCTACCATTACCATCCTTGATCACGGTAACACTATTCGTTTTTCGGATAGGGGGCCGGGTATTAAGGAAAAGGAACTTGCTCTTCAATATGGAACTTCAAGTGCCACCGAATCAATGAAACACTACATTAGAGGCGTTGGTTCAGGTCTTCCATATGCTCAACAATACATGATTGACAAAGGTGGAAGTCTTACCATTGAAGACAACATCTCAGGAGGAACCGTTGTTACTATTTCAACACGATCTGCCTCTGATGCCCATATACAAACACGTCCTTCAACAGAAAAGGTAGAGATATCTCCAAGAGAAACTTCTTCCCAGCGTTCTCTTAAACAAGACAGTTCTTATCGCGATAAAAACCCAGATATATCACAAATTTCTCTTCCTAAAATAGAAATTTCACCAAGGGGACAAAAAGTCTTTGCATATCTCTCGGAACACGAACTTGTTGGTCCAACAGAACTCGTTCGTATGTATGGTCTTTCAATTCCAACCTGGTCTCGTGAACTGAGAAGCTTAGAAGAAATTGGTCTTATTAGGAAGATAAGTCAAAAGTACCAGCTTACACAGGCCGGACTTACCTTGCTTTAGGTTCTTTTATCGAAAATCTGCGAAAGTTTTCAACAATTCAATAAAACGAAGGCAAAGTTTTCAACAATCCAGAGTATACTAAATGACCCTTTTAACACTTGTCGTTTGGTAGGTAATGGACATTTCGCTTGAATCAAGTGCAACGGAGTTGTGGCAGGACACCATTGATCTTCTCATTCAAGAGGATCAACCGGCTCCTTTTGTTGCTATGCTACAGAGCTGCATCCCTTTATCTCTTGAGGGATCAATTTTGTCTGTTAAAACAAACCTGCGAGGTGCCTATAACAATATCGTAAAAAATCAACCCGTTGTAGAGCATTATCTCTCTAAAGCCGCTTTTAGAGATACAAAGCTTTCTATTAGCTTTGTACAACAAACAAAAGATTTGACGGCACAGGAGAAAAGTAAAAACCCCTCTTTTAACCCTTTTACTTCAGTTGTATCTCCTGAAGAGATTCATAGTTGGAATGAATCTTCTCACCAAAATACACAGACCTCTCATACCACCCAGAGAAAACATCTTTCTAAAAAGAACGTAATGGATGCAAAAAAGAGGAACAACCCTCTTATTGAAAAGAAAATTACTGATGAAACGTCAAAACTCACGTTTGACAGATTTGTTGTTGGTGAAGAGAATGAATTTGCCTTTGAACAGGCTCTTCGTGTAGCAAACGATGAAAAAGGAAAAGGAAACCCTCTTTTTATCTATGGAAGTAGTGGTCTTGGCAAGACACATCTTCTACGCTCAATACAAAACTACATTATAGAAAACGACCCAAGCCGTCTTTGTGTCTATAAAAACGCCACTTCTTTCATTGACGACTACACGCGCGCCATGAGAAACAAAGCTGATGGTGCACCTCAAATCCTTACTGAAGCATATCAAGACATTGATGTTCTAATCATTGATGATGTCCAAAAACTTGCCGGAAAAGCCGGTACATTAAGTTTCTTTTTTGATACGTTTAATTCTCTTAAAACAGACGGAAAACAGATTGTTCTCGCTGCTGATAGAACCCCTTCTGATCTTGGCCTTGGAGCTGAAGGATTTGATGAGCGTATTACTACCAGAGTGAGCTCCGGTATTGTTATTGGTATAGAACAACCAAGTTATGAAATGAAAGTAAACCTCATTAACACGTTTTGTGAGCGCATTCACAACGAAGCCATTACAGAAGGGCTTACATATCTACAAGGCACACTTTCTGAAGAAACAATTCAATATATGGCCGAGAGAAGCGGTCAAAGCATCCGTGTTATTGAAGGATTCTGTAATCGTTGTGTGGGTGAACAAACGCGCGCAGAAGAAAAGGGTAAATCCATTACTCGTGACGATATCGATAAGATTGCCTCAACCGTTTGGCCTAAAGAGACAAAAATCATTACGGTTACTAAGATTCAACAGGCCGTAACTTCTCGATATGGCATCAGTCATGATGATTTAGTCGGCCAAAAACGCAGTCAAGACATAGCAGAGGCACGTCACGTTGCAATTTGGCTCTCCCGAAATCTTTGCGATCTCACACTTGGTGACATAGGTAAGAACTTCGGAGGCCGCTCTCATGCAACCGTTAAACATAGTATTAAGGTTGTTGATGATTGGCAGAGAGAAAACAAACAGCTTTACGACCGTGTATTTCATCTTCAAAGAGACATCACTGAAGGAAAGAGTGAGTAATGAAGAAAACATGTTGGAAGTATGTTGAAAGATGTTGAAAACATTAAAGATATCTCAGAGAAGGGAACGCAAGCAGAAAGATATGTTAAAAGAGGTTTAAAGATACACGAGAATAACGAAAGATTTTTCTTGGCTCTACCTGTTTCTTTTCTCCTTTTTCTACATTTCAACAAAGCTTATTATTACTACTGTCCTTTTTCTTTTACTATTATATAAAGAAGGGAATGTTATGAACTTCACTGTTAGTCAGGCCTCATTACAAACTGCTCTCGATGTTGTAATGAAAGGTATTGGATCAAATCCTTCATTGCCTATTCTTTCCGGTGTATATCTGAAGGCTCAAGAAGGAACTCTTGAGGTTCAATCAAATGATCTTACCGTCTCCATTAAACATAAAGTAGCAGCTAATGTTGAAGAAGAAGGAGAAACGGTTGTTTCTGCCAAAGTTCTTCAGACTATTGTAAAGAACCTTCCCGATGCGGCTATTACTTTCAAACATGAAGATGAAGGAATAAAGCTTACCTGCCAAAAGTCAACATATCACCTCACGGTTCTTCCTGTAGTAGATTGGCCAACGTTTCCTGAAGTTGTTCCCGAGAAGAGCATTGAACTTCCGAGTGCGCTTCTCTCCAAGATGGTCGACAAGATATATAGAGTGGTTTCCCATGATGTTTCTCGTCCTATTCTTCAAGGAATATTCCTTACTGCAGAAGAAAACACCATTCGCCTTGTAGCAACCGACTCGTTCCGTCTTGCGGTTTGTGATACGCATACCGATACTCCCACCGGAGAAAAGTTTGAAGCAATAATCTCGGGTGAAGCAATTCATAATGTTCTTTCAATGCGTACGATGACCGAAACCATCATGGTGGGAATAAGTGATAATCAAGTGGTATTTACCTTTGGAAATACCACACATGTTTCAAGAAAGATTGAAGGAAACTATCCTGACTATAAAAAGCTCTTAGCTCCCTCTTGTTCTACTGCAATAACACTTCCTATTGAAGAGACCTCTGCCGCAATTAAACATGTATCTGTCGTCGCCCTTCAAAATTTTGCGGTGCGACTTGATATTGACGCTGAAGGTGGAGAAATTTGTTTTTCATCCTCTTCTCCTGATCAAGGAAATGCCTCTGAAACTATAAAAGCAGATGTTGAAGGAAAGTCACTTACGATAGGGTTTAATTATCAATACGTATTTGACTGCTTAAATGCTCTCTCAGAGCAAAAAAGCGTCCGTTTTGAACTGTTAAGCGAAACACAACCTGCAGTATTTAAAGCAAGCGGTAAGATCAACTACCTCTACCTTCTTATTCCGGTTCATCTGTAAGTAGGGTTTGTGGGACTTATCGTCAACAACATATCGCTTGTAAATTTCCGCAGCTTTCGGAGACTGAGTGTAGATTTTTCACAGTCTATAACGATTCTTGTTGGACATAATGCCGCAGGAAAAACAAACACCATAGAAGCGCTTCAAATGCTTACTGCTGGATATTCATTTAGAAAACCTACTCCGGCACAGCTTGTTCTTGAAGGAGAAAAGCAAAGTAAGATTCATGCCCATCTCACGGGAGACGGACGGGTTATTGATCTTTCTTGCACAATCTCTTCCTTACGCCGACAGTATGAGAAAAATGGAAAGAAATGTCATGCGACTGACATTCCAGGAGATCTTATGTCAGTTCTCTTTACGCCTGACGACCTTGCGTGTATTAAAAGAAGCGCCTCATATCGAAGGGGAGAGATTGATGACTTCGGAAAGCAGGCAAACAAAACGTACGCAAAAGTACTTGCGGCATATTTAAGAAGTATTGAACAAAGAAATAGACTCTTAAAAGAGAATGTTGTTGACTTTAGTTTACTCAGTGCATGGGATTCCTCAGTTGCTCTTGGAGGAGCAGCACTGCTTCGTGCCCGTTTACAACTGTTTAGAAGGCTTTCAGCCAAAACTAGTGAGATTTATAAGCAAATCAGCGGGGGAGAAGACCTTGTTTTGCGGTACGAGTCGAGCATTAGAGAGATATCACCCGATCAAACAAAAGAGGAATTACTGGATAAGTTCCTTTCATCTCTTAAGGATGCACATGGTATTGATGAAAGACGTCAACAAACCACTGTTGGTCCTCATAGAGACGATATTGTCTTTTTAATTAACGGAAAAGACGCACGGATGTATGGATCTCAAGGTCAACAACGCTCCATTATTCTCGCTCTTAAGATGGCAGAGGTTTTAGTATCAGAAGAGATTCTTGGTACAAAGCCGCTTTTACTTCTTGATGATGTCATGTCTGAACTTGACAAAAACCGCCGCGAAGCAATCATGAATTTTACGTTTGGAGATATTCAAACCGTTATTACAACAACTAATTTAGGATACTTTTCTCCGGATATGGTTGATATCGCAAAAGTGGTGAGTTTTGAATGAATATGCACCATACATCTTCTAAAAAAGAAGGTTCTCCGAATGAAGAGAAAGAACAAAAAAGGGGCGGCGAGAAGAACCTTTCTTCTCTTTTAACTTCTTATTTTGAAAAGACTCGTATTACAGATACCTCAAGCACTAACCACGCAGCTCTTCTCGCGTGGTACCGCGTGGCAGGAGTTGCTGAGAAAGAACACACAACAGGTGTATTTGTTGTACCGGCAAAATACAACCAGCCACCGAAACTGATTGTATATGTTGATTCAAATTCTCTGCGTATTGATTGTATGGCTCGCCGAGAGGTATATCTGCAAAGGTTTGCCACTATGGGCCATGAGGTTTCATCTCTTGAATTTAAACTTTCGAAATATAAAAAGAAGCAAGTAACAGCCGATATTCGTCTTGTGGTCGAGCCAGAGAAAAAATACTATACTGCTCCGGAAAGCGAACTGACCCAAGACCAAAGAGAAACAATTAAAAATATTGTAAAAATGCTTCCCGAGTCATATCGTGAGGAAGGATATAAGGCCGTCCTTGCTTCTTTTCTTCGCAGAAAGTATAAATAGTCGAGAAAAAGTAAAACCACCCCACAAATACGTTCAGGATGCCTAATGAGAGGTAATTTTAATGATGAGATGGTAAATTTTCACATAGCCAAGGGTAATTTACGAAAAATGAAGTAGAATAAGTAGGTTATTTACCTGAGTCAAAAGAGAGGACAGCGGGTGGCAAAAGAAAAGAAGTCAAACTACAGCAGTGATGACATTACTGTTCTTGAAGGACTGGAACCGGTTCGTAAACGACCCGGTATGTATATTGGTACCACTTCTTCTGCTGGTTTACATCATCTTGTATGGGAGATCGTTGACAATTCAGTGGATGAAGCCCTTGCAGGATTTTGTACCAAAATTAAGGTAACGGTGCACGCAGATAATTCCGTTTCCGTTGAGGACAACGGTCGCGGTATTCCTGTTGATATACACCCAAAAAAGAAGATACCGACGCTTGAGGTTGTTCTTACCATCCTGCATGCAGGAGGAAAGTTTGATAACAGCGCGTATAAAGTCTCAGGCGGCCTTCATGGTGTAGGTGTCTCAGTAGTTAACGCCCTTTCAAAGCGCATGATTGCCGAGGTTAAGCGTGACGGCAAGATCTATCAAATGGAGTTTAAACGCGGTAAAACCACTCAGAAAATGAAAGAGATTGGTAAGACCAAGTCAACCGGAACCACCATTACCTTCTGGCCCGATGATACTATTTTTGAAACCACAACGTACAATTTTGATACGCTGCGTGACCGTCTTCAGGAAACCGCATTTTTGAACAAAAATCTGAAGATCGTCTTAACGGATGAGCGCGAACTCATTCCGCGTGTGGTTGAGTACCAGTATGCAGGCGGTATTATTGACTTTGTTAAGTATTTGAATGACGAGAAGACCGTCCTTACCGGACTTTCTAAGCCAATCTATATCGAGGGTTCTTCTGAGCCGGACGCCCCTGCATCGCAAATGGGCGAGGTAGAAGTTGCCATGCAATGGAACACGGAGTTTAATGACCGAACGCTTTCCTTTGCAAATGATATCTATACCGAAGAGGGCGGCATGCACCTTGAGGGATTCCGCACCGCATTAACGAAAGCAGTTAATGATTACGGTACTCGTCAAGGAATTCTAAAGGAGAAGGATCCCAAACTCACAGGCGATGATATCCGTGAAGGACTTACCGCAGTTATTTCCGTTAAACTTCCCGACCCTCAGTTTGAAGGTCAAACAAAAGCAAAGCTTGGCAGCTCGTATATGCGTACTCTGACCAACAAGATCGTATCTTCGGGTCTTGCGGAGTATCTTGAGGAACACCCCAACCAGGCAAAAGAGATTCTCAAAAAAGCTACCCAGGCAGCAAAGGGTCGTCTTGCCGCTCGTAAAGCGCGTGAGGCAACGCGGCGTAAAGGACTTCTAGAATCCGCTTCTCTTCCGGGAAAGTTGGCGGATTGCTCGGTAAAAGACCCCGAAATGACCGAACTTTTCATTGTCGAGGGAGACTCCGCAGGTGGTTCGGCTAAGATGGCACGAGACCGTTCCATCCAGGCGGTATTACCACTGCGCGGAAAGATTCTCAACGTTGAGCGTGTACAAGCTCACCGCGCTCTTTCTTCAGATACCATTACTTCACTTATTACCGCAATTGGCACCGGCGTCGGCGAGGAATTTAATCTTGAAAAGGCACGCTACCATAAGATTGTTATCATGACCGATGCCGATGTTGACGGCTCTCACATCCGTATTTTGCTTCTCACCTTCTTCTACCGGTATATGAAGCCTATGATTGACGCCGGCTATATCTACGTGGCGCAACCACCGCTTTATCAAATCAAAGCCAAGGGCAAAAAGCACGGTAAATATATTTATACCGATGAAGAGCTTGCCGTTGAAGCCAAACAGTTTGAAGACAGCTCAAAGTATACGGTTCAGCGCTACAAAGGTCTTGGTGAGATGGATCCTGAGCAGTTGTGGTCAACTACTATGGAGCCAAAGAACCGCATCCTTTTGAAAGTAACTATTGATGATGCAATGGCTGCGGACAGAGCGGTTGCCGATCTTATGGGAAATCAGGTTGAAAAGCGCAAGGATTTCATTCAGACCCATGCAAAAGACGTCCGATTCCTCGATATTTAGATCTTCTCGCGAGCGCTGAGAGAAGTTGTTTTACAACCAGTGAAAGGGTAGATAGTGGCAGACGATACACATACACACGACAACGATATGTCAAACGATATCGAAGATCGTGATTTTGATAATCAAGACGAGCGCGAAGACGAATATGACGAGAATGACGGAGAGCTTGACGAGTCCAGTGAGGATGAGTTTGATGCCGAGACCGGTGTAAGCCTTGCCGGAGCCACTGTGTCTCATACCATTACAGATGAGGCGGGAACGCGTCTTGATCTTTCCGACATTCATGGCGGCACGCTTAAGCCAACTGACATGGCCGACGAAATGCGCACGTCGTTCTTGGAGTATTCCATGTCCGTCATCGTTGCCCGCGCACTTCCGGATGTGCGTGACGGACTTAAACCAGTGCACCGTCGCATTCTCTATGCTATGAACGAAGCCGGCATTACTCCCAATAAACCACATAAAAAGTCCGCATGGGCCGTCGGTGAAGTTATGGGTAAGTATCACCCACATGGAGACTCCGCCATTTACGATTCCATGGTGCGTATGTCACAGGACTTCTCGATGCGCTTGCCGCTCATTGATGGTCATGGTAACTTTGGCTCCATTGATGGCGATCCACCAGCAGCTATGCGTTATACCGAGGCTCGTCTGACTCGCTCCGCTATGGAGATGCTTGCCGACCTCAATAAGAATACCGTTGACATGCAGCCAAACTACGACGAGGCTTTGACGGAGCCCGCCGTACTCCCTGCCCGTTTTCCAAACCTCTTAGTAAACGGTTCCTCAGGTATTGCCGTTGGTATGGCCACTAACATCCCGCCGCACAATTTGGGCGAGGTTACCGAAGCCGTATGCATGATGATTGACAACCCCGACGTCACCACGGAAGAGCTCATGGAAGTGCTTCCGGGACCCGACTTCCCAACGGGTGGCATCATCATGGGAACGCAGGGTATCAAAGACGCATACGAAACCGGACGTGGCTCCATTACGGTTCGGGCTAAAGTGCACGTTGAATCCACCAAAAATGGTCGCCAGCGGCTTGTTGTGACAGAGATTCCGTATCAGGTTAACAAGGGTCTTTTGCAAGAAAAGATCGCGCAAGCGGTTAACGAGAAAAAAATAGAGGGAATCTCCGACATGCGCGACGAGTCAAACCGCAAGGGAATGCGCATTGTTATCGACCTTAAGCGTGGAGAAGTTCCTCAGGTAGTTCTTAACAACCTCTATAAGCGCACACAGCTTCAATCCAATTTTGGCATTATTGACCTGGCCTTGGTTGACGGTGTGCCTCGCACGCTTTCCCTGCGGGAGATCTTGCGCTGCTATATTGACCATCAAATTGATGTGGTACGTCGTCGTACCGAGTTTGACTTGGATAAGGCGCTCAAGCGCGTTCATATCCTGGAAGGCTTGCTGACGGCTGTCGATAACATCGACGAGATAGTCCATATCCTTCGCAGCTCTCATGATGATGCCGAGGCAAAGCGGCGCATGCATGAGCGTTTTGACCTCGACGACATTCAAGGTGAAGCAATTCTACAGATGCGCCTACGCCGTCTTACCGGCCTTGCACGTCAAGATCTTGTTGATGAGCTCTCTCAGCTTCGTGAAGACATTGCATATTACGAGGATCTTCTCGCCCATGAAAACAAGATTCTGGCAGTTATTGCCGATGAACTCCGTGATATTTCCAACCGCTTCTCAAACAAGCGCCGTACCCAGATTTCTGACCAGGATGTTCAAAATTTGGACGTTGAGGACCTTATCGCTGAAGAAGATATGGTTGTTACCGTTACGCATGCCGGGTATGTAAAGCGCGTTCCCGTTGAGATTTACCGGTCTCAGAAGCGCGGCGGTAAGGGGGTCCAAGGCGTTTCTCTTAAAGAGAATGATTTTGTTGAAGAGCTCTTTGTTGCGTCAACGCACGATTACGTGCTGTTCTTTACAAACTTCGGCAAGGTATACCGAGTAAAGGTGCACGAGCTTCCCGTGGGAAATCGTACTACCAAGGGAAGTGCGATTGTAAATGTTCTGTCCCTCTCGGAGGGAGAGAAGATCGCGGCTGTCATCACAACTCGCGATTTCCCTGCCGAGAATTATCTGATGTTTGCCACCAAACAAGGCATGGTCAAAAAGACTGCCATGTCCGAGTATGACCGTACGCGTAAAGACGGCATCATTGCCATTAACCTCAAGCAGGGCGATGAGCTGGTTAATGTCCGTCGTGTTTATCCGGGTGATAAGGTAATCCTCTGCTCCTCTGATGGCAAAGCGATTCTCTTTGACGAGTCACAGGCTCGCGCCATGGGTCGTGGCACTTCAGGCGTGCGCGGTATTATGCTCAAGGGTGAAGCAACCATGCTTGGTATGGAAATTACAAACGGCAACGGCGACCTCTTTGTTATTACCGAGAAGGGCTATGGAAAGCGTACGGCGGTGTCCGAGTATCCTGAGCACAAGCGTGGCGGACAAGGCGTCTTTACCATTACGATGACGGCTAAGAAAGGCAAGTTGGTTGCGTGTCGTGTGGTCGGACCGCAGCATGAAATCATGATTATGTCTGAGGAAGGCGTTGTTATCCGCGTTAAGGCCGTGGACATCTCCAAGTTGGGCCGCTCAACACAGGGTGTCAAAGTCATGAATATCGGTGCTGATGACCATGTTTCTGCCATTGCCCGTATGATTGTTCATAAGAAGAAGGCTCCAAAGCATGCGGAAAACCAGGGAATGCTTGATTTGGCAGCAGCAGGAGCAAGAGACGCCGACGAAACCGAGGTCGTTGACCTTGGTGATGAGGAAGAGCTCGATGAGTCCTTGATTGACGAGGATGATGAGTAACAGATAGCTGTCTTTTGAGCAATGTACACAAAGACGCCCAAGCTGATGCCTGGGCGTCTTTTCTTAAAGGTGTCTGTCCTGTAAAGACTTATGAGAAATCTTCGGGATTAAGGCTTTCGACAAAATCGTGGAATTCAGCCAGTTCCTGCTTTTTAACGTCCTTCTCGACATCGGCAAAATCAGGTGCTGCGGCCGTTTCAAGGACCGCCTCATCAGCATAAATTGGGCAGCCCGTGCGTACCGCAAGAGCAACGGCATCAGAGGGTCTGGCATCAATGTAGTGGTGTTCTCCTTCAGAGGAGATGATTTCCAACTGCGCGAAAAAAGTTGTTCCGGTAACACCAATGATTCGCACGCTTTTAAGGTCTGCCTTAAGTGCATCAAGAATAGAGCGCATAAGATCGTGAGTAAGGGGGCGAACTTGCGGTGTTTGGTCAACTCCAAGACTGATTGACATGGCTTCAATGTGGCCAATACGGATAGGAAGTTTAATTGAAGAATTATGAAGAGTATCTTTAGGCTCAAGTATGATAATTGAGGCGATAGGGCCGCCGCCAACGACAACTGACTTGATATCCATCTTTCGTAATGACACTACAACCACCCAGATAAACGCCTTACTTTATAAGTGCTTAGCAAGAGGATTTTTTAAAAGCGTGTTCCCCTGCTTTTGCGCGATAATTGTACCCATTATTGGGTATTCTTAAAACAAATCAAGAAAAGTGTTGACCGTAGGAAAACTGCGTTGTATCATTGCTTCCTGCGTTGGGCCTGTAGCTCAGTTGGTCAGAGCGTCCGGCTGATAACCGGGAGGTCACAAGTTCAAACCTTGTCAGGCCCACCATTCTTGTGACAATAGTCACCCCAGCGATAGCCGAGTCGCCGCTGGGGTGATTATTACGAGTGCTCGGATTCTAATCTGGGTGCGTCATAAGGGGAATTAGCTCAGCTGGGAGAGCGCGGGCTTTGCAAGCCTGAGGTCAGGGGTTCGATCCCCCTATTCTCCACCAAATGTTCAAGACCAGAGACGGATGTCTCTGGTCTTTTTTCAAGGATTTAGCCTGTTGAGCGTGAGTAACGCGTGAAACATGAAATCACCCGCTATGCGATGGGGGGTGATTTTGAGCGAGGGGTTTGAAGCTCTTTGATTGCTTTAGTGCTGCCGAAATGACGCCAAGTTGGTGCTACCGGAACAGCGCTGCCAAACTTGCTGCAAGTTGGGCACGATTTACCAAACTTGCAGCAAGTATGGTTCAAATATGCCAAACTTGCAGTAAGTATGGCAATCCAAGCCATACTTGGCGCATTTCTGGCAGTACAAGCCATACTTGGCGTATTTCTGGCAGCGCTCGGCAGTATGATCATGCTCGTAAGGTCTTCTCGCTTTATTGTTGGGTCGTTGAAATTGCGTATCAACGGCTGTCTGTAAATCCGCAGGCAGGCATTTTGCTTTAGTTGTGCTTTTCATATGAGACAACGGTTTGGTACCAAACTGGATGTTTACGGGTGTTTTGATTCACCACTAAACGCTCAAATCCGAGAAAAATCACCACTAAACACAAGTTTTGCTTCCAAAAACCACCCGTAAACCCCTCAAATGGATCGTTTTCCAGTCGTGTTTGAATGCTAGTGTTACACTCTTTAGATTTTCCTCTTTAGCAAAAAGTACGGCGTAGGCACAACACAGCTTCACGAAAGCAAACAACGCTCGCAATACATAAAGAACATACCGGTAACCGTTAATATCGTCCACTTATCGAATAGTCGAGAAGATTTTGCGAAATTTGAGTAGGATTTATGCAAGAGCACGTTCTTTTCATTGAAGCTGTGGATATCCACAAAAGGAGAAAAGAGTTTTTATGATGAACCTTACTCGTCGCGGCTTTCTTGGTGTTAGTACAGTTGTAGCGGGATTGGGTCTTACAGCCTGCAACAACTCGGAGAAAAAGGCTGATTCAGACAATGATGGCAAAAAAGACGCTGCTGACACCAACTCTGTTGAGACCGTTGGAGCTTCAGAAGAGCTGGTAAAAGCGGCAAAAGAAGAAGGAAAACTGGTAGTATATGGCTCCTGCGAAGAGGAGTACCTAAATGCGGTGTGCAACAACTTCAAGAAGTTGTACGGCATTGACGTACAAGCACAGCGCCTGTCTACCGGTGAGGTCGCTGCAAAGATTGAGGAAGAGAACGGACATCCGTCTGCCGATGTATGGTTTGGCGGCACAACCGATCCTTACAACGTAACGTCTTCAAAGGGCTTGCTTGAGCAGTACGAGCCAAAGAATGCCTCGCACCTTATCTCCGATAAGTTCAAGAGCACCAATAATGACTGGTATGGCATTTACAAGGGCATCTTGGGAATCATGTACGACAAGAACGAGCTTGAGCGCCTCAAGATTGATCCTCCTCAGGACTACAAAGACCTTACCGACTCAAAGTACAAGGGCCTTATTTGGTCTTCCAACTACAATACCGCCGGCACCGCAAAGTTGATTATCAATACGGTCATTCAAAAGTATGGTCATGACCAGGGTGTTCAATACCTTGTTGATCTCGACAAGAACATCGCCCAGTACACCAAGAGCGGTTCCGGACCTTCCAAGGCAATCGGTACCGGAGAATGCACCATTGGACTCGGTATGCTTCATGACGGCATCTATCAGATTGTTGATCAGGAGCACGATAACATCGGTCTTCAAATTCCAAGCTCAGGTGCATCGTATGAGGTTGGTGCCACGGCAATCTTCAAGGGAGCCGCACACGCCAATGCGGCAAAACTTTGGGTTGAATATGCACTTTCGCCGGCATGCGTCAATCTCGCACAGGAAAACGGCTCGTATCAGTTCCTGGTAATTGACAACGCAAAGCAGCCAGAGATAGCTACGCAATACGGGCTTGATCCTAATAACGTAATGGATTATGACTTCGAGAATGCCAAGAAGAACACCGAGCAGTACGTTAAGGACGTTATGGAAGCCTTAGGTGGCGGAGACAACCGCTTTAAGACGGAATAGAGTCTGCGCACAAGCAAACAGACCATTTTCTTGTCTCGAAAGACGGACTGTACTGGGTAGGCGGGGATCTGCCTACCCAGTTCCACATACAGGCTTATGCATAGGTTGGGTGTTTCAGAGTGAGGACCAGTATGGCAAAAACCCAAAGCGCTCGGCTTGAGCGAAAAAAGCTCCTAGGCGATCCAATTTTGGTGTCGACCATTGTTGTTCTTGTCGCCTTCCTTACCCTTTTTATTCTGTATCCTCTTGCCATCCTTATGGTTGACTCCGTGGTTTCAGATCAAGGAATTACGCTTGATGTGTTCGCGCGCATCTTGGCCATGCCCACGTTCACGCGCGCCATTACCAATACACTGAAAGTTGGATTTGCCGTTGGCATTTTGTCAGCGCTTGCGGGGCTGCTGTTTGCCTATGTAGAGGTGTACGTCAAGCTTCGTACGCGATTTATGACAGGGCTTTTCCGTGTGGTTTCCATGCTGCCCGTTGTTTCTCCGCCTTTTGTGCTGTCGCTTTCCATGATTATGATGTTTGGTAAAAAGGGCCTTATTACACGCGGGCTCTTGGGGATCTACGACAATAACATCTACGGGTTTTGGGGTATTTTTATTGTTCAAACCATGACCTTTTTCCCCGTGTGCTACATGATGCTCAAAGGTTTGCTCAAAAACATTGATCCGTCTTTGGAAGAGGCTGCGCGTGATATGGGAGCAAGTCGCTGGAAGGTGTTTACCAGCGTTACGCTGCCTCTTATTTTGCCGGGTTTAGGCAACGCCTTCCTTGTTTCGTTTATCGAATCCATCGCCGACTTTGCCAATCCCATGATTATCGGTGGTTCGTACGACACCTTGGCAACAACAATCTATTTGCAGATTACCGGAGCATATGACAAACAGGGCGCCGCCGCAATGGCCGTTATCCTGCTTTCCATTACGCTGCTCATGTTTGTGGTTCAAAAGTTTGTACTTGAGGCAAAGAGCACGTCAACCCTTTCAGGTAAGGCAACACGTGCAAGGATGCTCATTACCGACAATTCCGTGCGTATTCCGCTTTCCATTCTGTGCGCCGCGGTGGCTCTTTTTGTTGTCGCCATGTACCTCTGTGTCCCGTACGGTTCTTTTGTTCGCTCTTGGGGCTCAAACTATGAATTGACAACCAAATGGTTCACGCAGGTATTTACCAAATATCATGGCCTGCAAGCGTTTAGCGATTCGTTTATGCTGTCGCTCATTGCGGCTCCCATTACCGCCTTGCTCTCAATGATTATCTCGTATCTGGTAGTAAAACGTCGTTTCCGCTTCCGCGGGTTTATCGAGGCCGTCTCCATGCTTGCCATGGCGGTTCCCGGTACGGTTTTGGGCGTTGGCTATATCCGCGGCTTTTCCAGCGGCATTATGCATACCGGGGTTTTGCAAGGTTTGTATGGTACGGGAATCATTTTGATTATCGTATTCGTGGTGCGCTCGCTTCCCACCGGAACCCGCTCGGGTATCTCGGCGCTTCGCCAGATTGACAAATCTATTGAGGAATCCGCCTACGATATGGGTGCCGACAGCTTTAGGGTGTTCATGACGGTTACGTTGCCGCTGATTAAAGATTCGTTCTTGTCCGGTTTGGTAACAGCGTTTGTGCGCTCCATTACCGCAATTTCTGCAGTTATTCTTTTGGTCACGCCGCAGTTTTTGCTTATTACGGTGCAGATCAACGAGTTTGCGGGCAAGGGTTCCTATGGTATGGCCTGCGCTTTTGCAACGATTTTGATTGTTATTACATACGGCTCGGTCTTGCTCATGAACTGGGCTATCAAACACTTTGGCACCAGTCGGGCACTCAAGGAGGAGTAGCACATGGCTATAGAAAAAAAGGGCGTACGCCTTGAGCATCTTTCTAAGATTTACCAGGATCAAAAGACCGGCAAGGATTTCTACGCGGTTCAAGACGCCAACATCAGCATTGCTCCCGGTGAGTTTGTAACGTTGCTTGGTCCTTCCGGCTGCGGCAAGACTACCATTTTGCGTATGATTGCCGGTTTTGAGAGTCCTGACGAGGGAAAGATTTTTCTCGGCAACGAGCAAATCGACGAACTCACACCAAACAAGCGCGATACGGCCATGGTGTTTCAAAGTTATGCGTTGCTGCCACACTACAATATCTTTGACAACGTTGCATACGGCCTTAAGCTGCGCAAAATGGATAAAGCAACAATTCGCGAGAAGGTCCTTCATATCCTTTCGCTTGTTGGACTTGAGGGTATGGAAGAGCGCATGACCAACCAGCTCTCAGGCGGACAACAGCAGCGTGTTGCTTTGGCGCGTGCTTTGGTCATTGAACCGAGCGTTCTTCTTTTTGACGAGCCTCTTTCAAACTTGGACGCAAAACTGCGCGTTGACATGCGCAATGAGATCCGTCGCATCCAGCAAGAAGCAGGCATTACCGCCATTTATGTCACGCATGACCAGTCAGAGGCGATGGCACTTTCCGACAATATCATCATTATGAAAAAGGGTGTCGTGGACCAAATCGGCGATCCGCAGACGGTGTACTATCATCCCGCAGACGAATTTGTCGCAGACTTTATTGGTGAGTCAAACTTCTTGCATGCAACGGTCACAGACAAGATTGATGCCGATACGGCGCTCTGCCGTTTTGAGGGTCAAGATTTTGAAGTATGCGGCTGCTCGCATGTCGAGAAGGGCAGTGAGTGCTGCATTGTTTTGCGTCCCGAGTCCGCGCGTCTCGCCGACACGGGTGTTCTTTCTTGTGAAGTGGTGCTCTCTCGTTTTATGGGGCATTATCAAAACTACCAGGTCATGGTTGGAGACACGCTCATTAAGATCACGGATTTCAATCCACGCACCCATAAGATTTACAATGTAGGCGACCATGCGTTTGTCGACTTTACCAAAGATGAAGTGCACGTTTTGTAGATATCGGTAAGGAGTGTTTGTGTCAGGGTCGTCACAAGAATCGGAGGATCGCCGCGACGGTATTTCCCCTGAGCTTGACGAGTTGTCGTCTGAGCTCATGGGAGATGCGTTTGATATTCTTGCCGATGGAGGCGAGCTGAATGTTCGCTTAGTCGTTGAAGACGAGGCGAGAAACGTAGCAAGCTATGAATTTGCTGACGATGGTCCGGAAGCTCTTTTGGACGGAGTACACCGGCGCATTGTCGCGCTTGCAAAAGAGAAGGGAGACGCTGGACAGGGACTTGGCAACCCCCTTCGGTATGCTCTTGTGTATGAAGGCGCCATAGCGGATGTCGAGGGCGTCTATCAAGATGCTCTTATTCTTGAATTTGGCGAGAAGAACTACCGGAGTTTCTCGGCATATTCGCTGGTGGATGGTAAGGGAGAAGGAGAAGGGTTTACCTGGACCGAGCCCGCTCCTGCAGGAGAGCTTGAGCCACTTCTATAAGAGATTTCTTTGGGAATTCCGTACGCATCCCCGCGACAATTCCATGTAAAATGCCGTCTATCGAAAATAAACTCTGTATTTATCGGTGATTTTGGACTAAAGTACCAGAGCTAACCGTTTAAAAAGCTGCGCGTGGGTGCTTCTCGCCACAGGTGCAGACAGGGAGAAATGAAGTTTATGCGTCAAGAGAACATCAGAAACATTGCCATCATTGCCCACGTTGATCATGGTAAGACAACGCTGGTTGACCAGATGTTGAAGGCAACGGACGCCTTCCGTGAAAATCAGCAGGTTCAAGAACGTGTTTTGGACTCCAACGATCAGGAGCGTGAGCGCGGAATTACCATTCTGGCAAAAAACATTTCCATTGAATATAAGAAAACCAAGATCAACGTCATTGATACGCCGGGTCACGCTGACTTTGGCGGCGAGGTGGAGCGAGTGCTCAAGATGGCAGACGGTGCTCTTTTGCTTGTTGATGCCGCTGAAGGTCCTATGCCGCAAACGCGCTTTGTGCTTCGACATGCCATTGATGCGGGCCTTGCCATCATGATGGTGGTCAACAAGATTGACCGCGACGGAGCTCGTCCGGAAGAGGTTGTAAATGATGCCCTTGATTTGATGATGGACTTGGGTGCCTCCGATGAGCAGCTTGAATTTACCATGGAGCACGTGGTCTTTGCGTCTGCGGTGAACGGTTATGCGCGCCTTGCGCCCGACGATGACAATAAGGACATGTTGCCGCTTCTAGACATGATCGTCGAGGGATTGCCGGCACCAGAGGTCAACATTGAAGGGCCGCTGGCAATGCAATGCGTCACGATTGACCATTCAGATTATGTGGGCAGAATTGGCATCGGCCGCGTATATTCCGGTACGATTCACACCGGCGATAAGATCTTGGTGGTAAAAAATGACGGCTCACGTGCAATGGGCCAGGTCAAGCAGCTCTTTACCTTTGACTATCTGGGCCGGAAGGAAACCTCTGAGGTTGCGGCCGGCGACATCGGAGCCGTGGTAGGCATTGATTCCACCGATATTGGCGATGTCTATACCGATCCGGAAGACCCCGTTGAGCTTGAACCGATAGAAATCGACCCGCCCACGCTTTCGATCATCTTTGAGCCATCAAGCTCGCCTTTGGTAGGACGTGAGGGTGATATTGTTGGCGGCCGCCAACTTAAAGAGCGCCTGATGAGCGAGGCCGAAAACAACGTTACCATGCACATTGAGGAGCTTCCCGATAAAACGGGAATTGAAGTTTCCGGACGTGGCATTTTGCATCTCTCTGTTCTTATGGAAACAATGAGGCGTGAGGGCTTTGAGTTCCAGGTGGGTCGCCCCCGAGTCCTCTTTAAGAAAGATGCGCGGGGACATAAAGTTGAGCCTGTAGAGCAGGCCGTTGTTGAGTGCCCGGGAGAGTATTCCGGCAAGGTTATCGAGGTGTTTGGCAACGCCGGCGGCACCATGGTGAGCATGGACACGGGCTCTACGCAGACACATCTTGAATTCAAGATTCCAACCCGCGGCATCATGGGACTCAAGACGCGCGTTTTGAACGTGACGCACGGAGAAGCGGTTTTCTATCACACCTTCCTCGAATATGGTCCGTTTGCCGGCGACATTGGCGGCAGGCAAAATGGAGCCATGATCTCCATGTCTACCGAGAAGGCCGTGGCGTATGCGCTTGGCACCTTACAGGAGCGTGGACAGCTCTTTGTGGGGCCGGGAACTGAGTGCTATGAAGGCATGCTTGTCGGCGAGAGATCAAAGCCCGGAGATATGGTGGTAAACATTGCCCGTACCAAAAATTTGGGTAATCAGCGCTCGTCAACGGCTGATATTTCGGTGCAATTAACGCCGCCGAGAACCTTTACGCTTGAAGAGGCGCTGGAATACATCATGGATGATGAGCTGGTTGAAATCACACCGGAAAGCATTCGTATGCGTAAGCGTATTCTGTCAGAAACCGAGCGTCGTAAATGGGCGGTTCGCAACGGAAGAGTAAAGAAATAGCGCAAGAAGCGCCTTCTCTTATCGCCAACCTATATGGGCATATTTTGGCTGCACTTATTTGCGGTGTGTGTCGTGTATCTGGCTTGTGATGCCGTCGGCACGCTCTTCTCGCGTGAGTTTTGAACCTGGTTTTTGGAATTTGCGAATTCGCTTCATGACATGCGGCGTGAGGTCTACATCTGCGGGTGAGAGTACGCCGTAATGAAGTGACCAGCGTCTTAGGCCAACGGTCACGGCGACACAAATAATGGCCGCCCACGGCTTTGATATGTGCGCGCACGTTACGCTTGCCCAATACGATGCGGAACCTGCGACCGCGCAAAATGCGTACAGGTTGCTTCGTTGGAAGATACGCGGAATATCGCCCAGAAAGACATCTCGGAGCATACCGCCACCCACACCGGTTATGGAGCCCATCAAGATGACAGACATGGGAAGGAGGTGGTAGATGAGCGCCTTATCCGTACCGACTACCGCAAACAGGGCTACGGAGATAATGTCAACCCATTCGAGTGCCCGCGGAAACACGTCAAGGGGCCGAGGAAACAAAAAGATGACAAGAGCGGTAAGAACTGCGGCAGGTATTGCGTATGGACTGTCAAGCATATAGACGCCGCCATGCTGCATCATGACGTCGCGGATGAGCCCGCCTCCAAGACCGCCGAGAAGACCCAATCCAACAAAACCCACTAAATCCAGATGTCGTTCTCTGGCCACGATGATGCCTGCAAGCGCACCGACGATGACCGTTGCAAGGTCAAGCCAGGAAGGCACGGCTACGGAGATATAATCCATTCCATATGGCGAGAAGAATGGTGGCATGTTAACCTCCGCAAATAGTCCACGAGCAATACGTACGACGCTGATATTTTTGCACGAAGTGTTTTGCGCGTATGTGCGAGTAATATCAGAACAGACTCATACTATACCTATGTTTTCTCGCTACTTTACATGGAAGTAAAAATCACCGTGCGTTTTACGGAGATTTCAGTTATACTGACCAATGCACTTTATATGGAGAGTTGTCCGAGTGGCCGAAGGAGCACGATTGGAAATCGTGTAGGCGCCTAAAGCGTCTCCAGGGTTCAAATCCCTGACTCTCCGCCAGAGTATTCACGGCGCCTACGGGCGCCGTTTCACCCTTGGAGGGGTGGCAGAGTGGTCGAATGCGGCGGTCTCGAAAACCGTTTACCCCTTTTAGGGGTACGAGGGTTCGAATCCCTCCTCCTCCGCCATGTTGTTTGTTCTTTTGTACAAAAAATGTTAGCCTTTTTTACAAATACACCTACTGTTTAGGGTATTTGAAAGGAGATGTTATGATTATTAACGACCAAGAGCTCGAGGGATTTCGTCGAGACCGTTATTTTGTACGCGCACTGAGACTAACCACTAAAGAAAAAGGCTGGTGGAAGACACCAATTCTTCTTATGCTAGCCTGCTTTGTTCCTTTTGTCGGTCCCCTTGGAGTTTCCGGGTATATCCTTGAATGGATGAGGTCTATCGCATGGGGGAACAATACTGGGCTTCAAGGCAATAAGGTTGGAATTGCTCAGTCTATTGCAAGCGGCTGGCGCGCATTTGTAATAGATTTTGTGTATCTTGTGGCATACGGTCTGGTAGTTTTTATTGCATTTTTGATTCCAGTGCTTAATGGTAGTTTGGTACCACTTTTGATTGTCTTGGGGTTGCTTCTGACATATTTCGTTGGTATTGCACAACTTCGCGCGACTATCTACCAGAAAATTGGTGCAGGTTTTGCCGTTAAACCAATTGTTCAAATGATGAAACATGACTTTTTAGGATTGGGCCGTATTTTCTGTCTTAGTGTTGTTATCAATTATGTAGTGAGTATCATCAGCTCTATCTTTATGGCAGGCTCTCTTTTCTCATTTATGGTTGCCCTGATGGAAGAGGGATTTTTGCCTGGAAGAACTATGACGGTAAGTACGGCACTGCGCATGCTTGCAACAGCGTCATCGATGACGGTGCCGTCTTTTATCTTGAATACTATTATTGCGGGAGCAGTGGGTGTGGCGCTTAATCTTATCGTTAATGCAGCACTTGGTCTCTGGATGCGTCAGTTTAACCTTCCTGCATGGGGACAGAGCAAAGATCCGCTGCCTCCGTTTATCTATGATCCTCGAGATGAAGCCTTGTCACAGCAAAGTGCTGCACTTCCGCAGTCCGTACAGGCCGAGACTCAAACTGAGCCAACAGAGAGTGACAACACGGTGGTCTCCACTGAGCCGCAGCTTACGTATGATGCACCCACAACGGTGGCAGAGTCAGGAGACAATGTAGTCGTGCAATCCGATCGTACAGTGTCGCAGCCTGAGGTTGTTGAAAATCACGCTGAGGAAGCAGACGAGAAGAACGCCGGCAATGATCCGTTTGCTCCGGTACAGTAATCGTTTGACGGATAAATAGCGCAAAAGACAAAGCAAATCTTTGTTCTTGAGACGGTCATCATGCAGATTGTGTGATGACCGTTTTTCTCACATAATGGATACTTACAAAGAAAAGCACTCTTTACCAGCAAAATGTTGAAAACCAAGGAAAAACTCGTCAGGTTTTGGTCAGAATTCGGTCAAATTGATGTAATAGGCTTGGTATGTGGATGTGTATTTGGGAGTGAATCTGGGGATATGGGCTCCAAAAGCGCGTTTATATGGTATGATGCTTGGTCGAACCTTTCCTGCTTCGGATGCACCTTCACTCTCCGAAGCCATTAGCCCAGAGGAGGTGACCATATGAAGGCCTATGAACTGCTGTTTTTTGTTGACCCTTCCTCTTCAGAGGAAGTCCGCGCCGGTGTCATGAAGCGTATTGATGTAGCTATTGTTGCTGAGGGCGGTAAAGTCGACAATGTCGAGGATTGGGGCAAGCGCAAGCTCGCTTTTGAGATCGACAAGCTTACCGAGGGTGACTATACCCTCATCAACTTCCATGCAGATCCAACGCAGATTGCAGAGCTCGATCGAGTTCTGCGCATCAATGACGCTGTCAAGCGCCATATGATCGTGCGTCGTGTTGACAAGGACTAAGTCCGAGTGGAAGGTGGATGTAGCAATACATCTGCATTGAGAGGTAGTGAGAGTATGAGCATTAACAGGGTAAATATTTCGGGTAACCTTACGCGTGATCCCGAGCTTCGCTCTACAGCGGGCGGCACTCAGATTCTTTCGTTTGGTGTGGCCGTCAATGATCGCCGTAGAAATGCGCAGACAGGAGAATGGGAGGACGTTCCCAACTTTATTGACTGCGTAGTATTTGGCCAGCGTGCTGACGCACTTTCCCGCTTCCTCTCCAAGGGTTCGAAGGTTGCCATTGAAGGCAAACTTCGCTATAGCACTTGGGAGACAAGAGAAGGGCAGCGTCGCAGTAAGCTTGAAGTTGTTGTTGATGAGGTTGAGTTTCTTTCAAGAAATCAGCAGAACAACGGAGCTCCTGCGCCGGCTCCTACAGCCCCGGCTGTTGGCGCAACGCCAAATGCTCCGAGCTATTCTGCACCGGCTCCACGCGCTGCCGCTCCGGCCCCGCAGGCACCAGTCGCACCGGCGGCCGATGTCTATGACGAGGATATTCCGTTTTAATCAAAGGATCTTTTCATACGAAGGATCGAAGAAAGGTACAAGACATGGCTCAGCAGAAGCAAGATTTTCAGCGCCAGCCGCGTCGTAAGTATTGCCAGTTCTGCAAAGAGAATACTGAGTATATCGATTACAAAGATACTCAGCTTCTTCGTAAGTACATGACCGATCGTGGCAAGATTAAGCCCCGTCGTGTCACTGGCGCTTGCACGCAGCATCAACACGATATTGCACTCGCTATCAAGCGTGCTCGTGAGATGGCGCTTCTACCGTATACCGTTGCGGTAGTTTCAAGCCGCGGAAACCGTAACCGCGGATAACCTGAAGAAAGAAATGATGCACTAACGTATGGATAGCAAGCGTGACAATACCGGGATACCCCCTGTTCCGCAGGGAGTAAAGAGAAGCTCAAACGATGTCTCTCGAACGATGTTTGGCCGCAAAGGTCACGTCGTAATACCCGGTGCCAGGCGCGTAAAGGCGCAGAAGCAACCGCCTCTGTGGCAAGGTCTCCTTTTGGTGGCTTTAGGAGCGCTTGTCTGCTCATATTTCACTTTTATCGGTGCCGCTCTTATAAGTTACGGAGCCGTTGTTACGTGCTACCAAAAGACCGTCAAAGAGGCTCTGTATACTTCAGGAGTCGTACTTCTCGTTGCCGGAGGAGCAAGCTATCTGCTTGGTGAGCCAGAGGTGCTGATAAGTTCAATTGGCGCTGCCGGCATCGCAATGAGCACAGGTGTTTTGGTTGCGCGAGGAGCGCTTACCGTCGGCAAACAGATACTGATTGTTGGCGTGGGAACGCTGGTCCTTTTGGGCGGCTATGAACTTCTCGCTGCGGCAGAAGGGTCATCCGTATCGGCTCATGTGCAAGAGGCATTCGAGTTTTACCGCACACAATACGTGGGGTCGTCAGTGAATAGTGCAGAAGGCTTTGCCTATCTGAGGGTGCTTATGCAACTTCTTTGGCCAACGGGCTTTACGATGGTGTCAATTTTGTACTATCTCATTGCCCGTATTGGCACACGGGTGGCGTATCGCTCTCTTGGTGGCGAGAAAAAACATCTCTCGCGCTTTGTAGAGATGGACGTGCCACTTTGGTTTGTAGCACTTGGCATTGTTGCACTCGCTGCATATGCGGCGAGCCCAGAGGTTCCTCTGTACAAAGACATAGTGCTTATGAGCGCACTCAATGTACTTGTCTTTGTAAGGCTTGTCCTTGCGGTGCAGGGGATGGCCGTTGGCGTTTGGTTCATGCAACGTCGTAAAGCTTCTCCGATAACAACAATGTTTCTTTTTATTTTTGCAGCATTTCTTGAAATTCAGGTTGGTATGTTAGCTTTTGTTGGTCTTATTGATATTTGGGCAAACTTTCGACATATATCACGAGGGAGAATGCCTGATAACAAGAAGACCACTGACACAGAACATCAATCGGCTCAAACCGATTGACCTAAGGAGTTCCCATGAAAGTAATTCTTTTGGGCGAGCTTCGTGGTAAAGGCGGAGAGGGCGACATCGTAGAGGTCGCTCAGGGCTATGCAGAGAACTTCCTGTTCCCTCAAAAGATTGCCCAGCCTGCTACCCCGGGTAATATCAAACAGCTTGAGGAGCGTCGTCACAACATTGCTAAGCGTGAGGCTGAGCGATTTGCAGACGCAGAGGCTACCAAAGCTGCCCTTGATGGTAAGCTCGTCGTTGTTGATGCCAAGATTGGCGAGGAAGGCCAGCTCTTTGGTTCTATCACAGCAGCACAGATTGCTGAGGCAATTAAAGAGCAGCTTGGTGTTGAAATTGACCGCAAGCGTATTGTCCGCAGCTCTTCCATTAAGACCGCAGGCCGTCACGATGTTGTTGTTGATTTGTATCGTGAGGTTGAGGCAGTGGTAACCGTTCAGGTTGGTCCTGATGAGACCGCAGAGGTTGCCGAAGAGCCAAAGACCGATGAGGCAGAAGAGGCTCCCGCAGTACAGGATGTGCAGCAGGAAGAAGCCGCACCTGAGGCCGATCTGGCGGAGTAGTCTGGCGGATTTTTAGAGGCTTTGAGGTAGGCGATGGAGAACTTTTTGTCAACTGGGGTTTTCTACAAAATTACCAGTTGAGCGAAAGAAGCAACCATCAAATATCATGAATGGTATGCAAAAACGCACCCCGGATACAGAAATGTATGCCGGGGTGTTTTACCTTTGGTTTTATGAAAAGGCTATTTTTAGCATAGATTACCTGCGCTTTTTCAAAATCAATGCATAAAACGTGCAGGAATCCTGCATAGATGGAGCACGTTGTGCATAATGTGGACAAATAACAAGTTGTGGAGGTTTTGCCGTTAGCCAAAAAAGATGAAAATGTTGAAAACGTTGAAAACTTATCGAGACACCGCTCAGGGATGGCGTCTCATAAAAAACAATGTTGAATACTTTTTTGGGCATACCATTTGCCAGAAAACTCATATTTCTTTGGTGCAAAGTGCGCTAGTATTCTCTTTCACGGATTGGTAGTGATTGGATAGGTATGCCTGAAAATAACGTCAAACAAGATCTTGTACGGGACATTAATCCCACGCGCCTGACGGCTCTTGAAAAAGTTGCCATGCCTCAAGATCCTGAGGCGGAAATGTCGGTACTTTCTGCCATGATGTACGATGAGGACGCTCGCTCGGAGTGCATTGTGCGCCTGACGGAAGAAGATTTCTATACGCCATCCAACCGCTATATCTTCAAAGCGATAAAAACCCTTTTTGAGCGCAACAGCGCCGTTGATCCCCTTTCGGTTTCCGATACGCTTAAGAGCAACAGAGAACTTGAAAAAGCAGGCGGTCCCAATCGCATTGCAGAGCTTGGTGGCGATCCTCTTGCGCGAGTGGGCTGGCAATATCACGCGGATATGCTCCACCGCGACAAAACGCTCCGCAAGATGATTTCTGCGGCAGCGCAAATCTCGGCCCTTGCCTATGATGCTCCGGAGGATACAAAAGAGGTTGTTGACGCGGCACAAAAGCTCATTTTTGACGTAACGAACGCCGACGTATCGAGAAGTGAGCAACCAATTTCAGACATTATGGGAAATCTGTATCGCGAGCTGGCAGAAAACGCGAACAAGTCCGAAACAGAGCTTGGGGTTGAAACAGGCTTCCCTTCGGTGGACGCCGCTCTTTTGGGTTTGCGTCCCGGACAGATGATAGTTGTCGGCGCACGCCCGGGTGTGGGTAAGACCTCCTTCGCACTTAACCTGGCGGTGCAGGCAGCTGCCAAGGGTGCAAGCGTGGCGTTCTTCTCGCTTGAGATGAGCAAAACCGAGATTGCGCAGCGTCTTTTGGCGGCATCGTCACGAGTTTCTTTGACATCCATCCGTTCGGCCAAGATTGCCCCCGACGACTGGCCTCGCCTTGCAGCGGCCTCATCTGCAATTTCCAACTTAGACGTTATGATTGACGATACGCCCGGCATCACCGTTACCGAAATTCGAGCAAAAGCACGGCGCATGCTCCACGGAAAGAAAAAAGGCGTTGTGATTATTGACTACCTGCAGCTGTTGTCGCCCCCTTCGGGACAAAGGCGTGCGGACAGCCGTGCCACTGAGGTTTCAGAAATGTCGCGAGGCATTAAAATTATGGCAAAAGATCTTCAAGTTCCGGTTGTGGCACTCTCGCAGCTGAATCGAACGCTTGAAAACCGCACCGATAAGCGTCCGCAGCTTTCCGATCTGCGTGAATCAGGAGCCATTGAGCAAGACGCAGATATCGTCATCTTGCTTGACCGCTCCATGAATGAAGAAGAGGCGGCTCGGGAAAAGAGACCTGACATAGGGGTGACAAATCTTATCATCGCCAAGAACCGCTCGGGCTCTCTTGCCGATATCTCTCTGACGTTTGTGGGATCCTCCACAAAGTTTGTAGAGGTTGTGTCGGGCTACGATGATGCGGACGGCATTGCCAAACAACAAGAGGAAACCAGCGCGTATGCGCAATGATATCTCTGTGATGTGAGATGTGCGATACATTCCGGCACGTCGGTGTTCTATACTGGATAAGCAACCCGCTGTGGTTGTATGGTAGGTAATAACATACTGCGATAGGGGAGAAGTTATGTCAGCTTCCGTTCTTGTGGGCACTCAGTGGGGCGACGAAGGAAAAGGTAAAGTTACCGATCTTATTTCCGGAGATTTTGACGTTGTGTGCCGGTATGCCGGTGGTGCAAACGCAGGACATACGGTTATTGCCGGAGATACTAAGCTTGCGCTTCATCAGGTACCTTCTGGCGTTATGTATGAGAATACCTATCCCGTTATTGGCAATGGGTGCATCGTTGATCCTGAAATTCTCTTGGGTGAGATAGACATGCTGGAGGCACAGGGTATTTCGTGCGATGCGCTGAAGATTTCCGGTAATGCCCACATCGTGATGCCATATCACAAAGATTTGGACGGAGCTCACGAGAAGAAGCTTGGCAAGAATCTTATCGGCACCACCAAGCGCGGTGTGGGCCCTACGTATATGGATAAGATGAATCGTACGGGTTTGCGTATGCAGGACATGCTTGACGAGAAGATCTTCCGTAAGAAGCTTGACGCCGCACTTGAATACACAAACCCCATTCTTGAGCTGGTATACGGAATGCCCACCTATACGGTCGAGCAGATCTGCGAGACGTATTTGCCTTATGCGGATCGCCTGCGTCCCTATATCGTCGAATCTTCTCTGTTTTTGAATGAGCAGCTTGAGGCAGGAAAGAACATTCTTTTTGAAGGTGCTCAAGCAACCATGCTTGATATCGATCACGGTACGTATCCGTTTGTAACGTCTTCCAACTGTACCGCCGGAGGCGCCGTTACGGGGTCCGGCGTCGGCCCGACCAACATTGACCGAGTACTCGGTATTGCCAAGGCATACCTCACACGCGTGGGATCAGGTCCGTTCCCAACGGAACTTTTTGACGAAACGGGAGACCTTCTCGGTGAGGTTGGTCATGAATATGGCGTTACGACCGGTCGTAAACGGCGTTGTGGCTGGTATGATGCGGTGGTCGTGAATTACGCCGCCCGAGTCAACGGCCTTACCGACCTTGCAATTACCAAACTGGACGTGTTGGGATGCCTTCCCGAAATCAAGGTATGCGTGGCTTATGAGTGTGATGGCAAGAGGTATGAAACCGTTCCGGAGCACCAGAGCGTGTTTTACCATGCAAAGCCCATCTACGAAACATTGCCCGGATGGGAATGCGACATTTCAGATGTCCGCAATTTCTACCAGCTCCCACGTGAGGCAAAAGATTACATTGACTTCTTGGAGCAGTTGGCAGGCGTGCGCATATCAATCATTACCGTTGGCCCCGAGCGTGAACAGACCATCGATCGCTACTGGAGGTAATACGTGAGTTCTGCCGTACAGTCACATGATCGCAAAACCTTTGCCCTCGTAGCCGACAACCCGTGCGGTTTGAGCCGTGCGGAGCTGGAGTCTCTTGGAGTACTTCTTATCCCCAGCAGGCTTAATGCGCGCGCCGAAGAAGTTGCTGCGTTCTACCGCGCTCTTTTAGAGGAAGGATATACGGGCATTCTCTCCGTTCACGTTGGTTCTGAGCTTGCCCTTTCTTATAGAACTGCCGTTGACGCGCGAGGAAATGTGGTCGGAGAAGGAATATCCAACCGCGACACGGATCACAGAGTATCGGGCGAGAAGATCGTACTTCTCGACACGGAAAACGCACCTGCGGCTCAGGGCATTATTATGGAGCGTCTGAGTACCGCGCGAGCTGCCGGAGCTAGTCTTGCGGCCGTGGCGGCATATGGCAGAGAGCTGAGCGAAGCCGCAGGTACACTTTTTATCACCATGGACGGCGAAAAGTTGATTCGTCATCAAAAACGCCCCCATCGTTTTTCCCTACAGCAGCGCTTTGAACATGTGCGCAGGCGACTGTCTTCCGAGATGTATTTGTATTTGCTTGCAAAGGGAGTTTTTAAGGAGATCGGGCATAGTCATGATTTGTCCGATCTTACCGCGCGTATTTCAAGATCTTTAAGTGCTGCTTATATGGTTGAAGGACCGCTCACGTATGTTATCACCTCTTCGGGAGACGGTCGTGCCGAGGCCGCACTTAAGAAGCCTTTGGATACCAATGAGTATGAAGCCGCCTTTCTCGCAGTGCGACCTGCATCAAAGGAGTTTTCCTTACATGTGGGGGCTACGTCGGTGGGAGTCGCGTTTGTTCCTACGGAGCTCTATGACAAGGCGGAAAAACTGGCTATGGAAAAAATTGATATCTTGCTGTTAGGGTCCGGCGGGCGTGAGTATGCAATATTAACCAAGCTCCGTGAGTCTCCACACGCAGGAAAGATATATGTTGCTCCCGGTAACGGCGGCATGGTTACAATGGCCGAAGCGGTTGACGTTGATCAGAATAACCCCGAGGCAGTTGCGGCATTTGCTCGTCAAAAAGGTCTTGGACTTGTAGTTATCGGCCCTGAAGCTCCTTTGGTAGAAGGTGTTGCCGATGCGGTGCGAGCTTCCGGCGTGGCCTGCTTTGGTCCAAGTAAGAAAGCCGCTCAAATGGAGGGCTCTAAAGCGTTTGCCAAGCGCATTATGGAAAAGGCGGGGGTGCCTACTGCGGCATGGAAGTCTTTTACCGACGAAGCCGCCTGTGAGGAGTATGTCCGCAGTGTCGGAGCTCCTATAGTAGTTAAAGCGGACGGCCTTGCCGCCGGTAAAGGCGTCATTGTGGCCGCCACGCTTGAGCAGGCTCTTGAAGGCGTACACGAGTGTTTTTCCGGACAGTTTGGACCTGCCGGTACCACCGTTGTCATTGAGGAGTTTCTTGAGGGGCCGGAGTGCTCGCTTCTTGCACTTACCGACGGCAAAACGTTAATTCCGCTTGCCACCGCTCAGGATCATAAGCGTGCGTTTGACGGTGACGCCGGTCCCAACACCGGCGGCATGGGTGTTTTTTCTCCCAGTCCACATGTTACGGACAAAGAATACGCCGATATGGTTGCAATTGAGAAGCGCGTTGTCGCAGAGCTTGCTTCTGAGGGAATTTCATATTCCGGCTGCTTGTATGGTGGTTTTATGCTGACAAAAGAGGGTCCTCGGGTGCTTGAGTTTAATGCTAGGTTTGGAGATCCGGAGACACAGGTTATCCTACCCAGACTTAAAGGCGATCTTGTCGAGATCATGTGTGCCTGTGATGCGGGAACACTGGATACCCAAACCATTGACTGGTCGGATGAAGTTGCCGTTTCCGTGGTACTTGCAAGCGCCGGCTACCCGGGCCCTATTGAAAAGGGTAAAGAAATTACCGGAATTGAGGCTGCCGAGCGTGTTTCGGGAGTTTCGGTGAGCCATGCGGGCACGTCTCGCACCACTGATGGCCGGCTGGTAACTACGGGCGGTCGTGTTTTGAACGTAACCGCGCTGGCGAATGATTTTAAACAAGCACGCACGCGTGTATACGAAGCCGTCGAGCAGGTTCATTTTGACGGCAAACAATATAGAAGCGACATAGGTCTTAAGGCACTGCGTCTACGTGAGGCATAAAAATGAATGACGAGAAAAAACATGAGGTTACAGGAGAGCTTGAACCCGAAATTATAGAGCCGGAAGTTGATATATGCGCAGATAATGTGGATTCCAATGAAGGCGTTACCGTTCTGGAAAATCACGATAATGACGCACGGACACAGGTTCAGCGTGCTTTTGCCGATGCGGTTTCCGATTTACGCGCCACGGCCGATGTGCTGACGTATGACGGTAACTCTTCAGGTGCCAAAGTTGAGGTGCACCATACATCGGGGGAGCCCGTCAAACGGGAGTTTGTACTTGGCAGTAAAGATCCGCGTGACGCCGCTCTTATCGAGAAACCTCTTTCGGAAGACGTTGCGTGGACGGGCCGTATTTTTAACGTGAACCGCTTACGTGTTAAACTCCCTGATGGGCGAAAAGCCCTGAGAGATGTCGTACGGCATCCCGGAGCCGTTGCGGTGGTTGCTCTTACCGATGAAGGGCGTATTTGCTTGGTCAGGCAGTATCGTACCGCGCTTGATCGGGTTACCGTTGAAATACCCGCAGGTAAACTGGATCCCGGTGAGGATCCTCTGGACTGCGCTCACCGTGAGCTTTTGGAAGAAACGGGCATGAAGGCAGAGAAGATGGCGTTTTTAACTACCATTGCAACATCCGACGGCTTTACGGACGAGCTCATTCATATCTATATGGCAACCGGTCTGACTTTTGCAGGTTCAAGTCCTGATGCAGATGAGTTTATAAACGTGGATCTTATTAAGGTGCCTGAGCTTATTGATGCGGTGCTTGACGGTCAGATTGAGGACGCAAAGACCGTGGTAGGAGCGCTTTTATGTGACTCGATCTCTCATCGGCTTCAAGCTTTTGAGTAGCCCTTGGCAGAGTAGTCTTTGGCGGAGGAGCTTTCAGTAAGGGAGCCTTCGGCGGTTTTCATACAGTAGTTTTGATGCCGTATTACATCCGTAGTGCGGCGCTTCTTTCAACAGGCAGGATAGCTCTATGGCAGACGGTACTTCTCGACAGCAAAGCAAGCGTGTGAGCAGCAGACAACGTAGACAAATTGGAAGCGGGGAGCAAAACGGGTGCGTTGTTGGAAATGCCGCACCCCGGAAAAACATCTTTATGCGCTTTCTTTCCTACTATGTGGGACAGCGTCACCTGTTCTTTATAGATATGGCGTGTGCGCTTGTAATTGCGGTGACCGAACTTGCGTTTCCGCAAATTTTACGGCAACTTGCATTTGGCCTGTTTACCGAAGGGGAAGACGCCATTTTAGGATCTCTCGTGTTTGTTGCCATCGGACTGATTGCAATGTATGCGCTGCATTTCTTCTGCCGCGTCTTTGTAATCAGCTGGGGACATATTATGGGTGCTCGTATGGAGAGTCATATGCGCGAGGATCTGTTTGATGCCTACGAGCGCATGGGTTTCTCGTATTACGACCGTCATAAAACCGGCGATCTCATGAGCCGCTTGGTCTCCGATCTCTTTGATATTTCGGAAACGGCGCATCATGGCCCCGAATATCTCGTCATTGGTGTTATGGAAATCGTGGGTTCCTTTGTAATCCTCTCCTTCATTAATGTCCCGCTTACTCTTGTTATGGCCGCTATTGCCATTGCATTGGTTGTCTTTAATTTCTTTGCTAACGTGCATATGAGAGCCATCTTTCGCGAGAACCGCGTGCGCATTTCAAATGTCAACACCCAGCTTGAGGACTCGCTGGCCGGTATTCGCGTGGTCAAAGGTTTTGCTGCTGAAGATCACGAACGCGCTAAGTTCCGCAAAAGCAACGATGCCTATTTGGACTCCAAAGCGAGAATGTATTTTGCAATGGGGCGTTATCATGGCGCCATTGATTCGATGATGGGCATACTCAATACCACCATCGTGGTATTTGGCGGATGGATGATTGCGCATGGGCAGATGCGCGCTGCGGATTTGGCAACGTTTGCACTGTATGTGTCACTTTTTACCAACCCTATTTCAAACATTTTGAACTTTACGGAAACGTTCCAGAAAGGCTTGGCGGGCTTTCAGAGATTTGTGGAAATTCTGGATACACGCCCTGATATCGAAGATGCACCAGGAGCTCCCGATTTGAGGGTCTCTGCAGGTGAGATTATCTATGACGATGTCCGTTTTTCCTACGATGGTAGCGAGAAAGTTATCAAGGGTTTGAACCTTCATATTGAGCCGGGAAAAACGGTTGCTCTTGTCGGCCCATCGGGAGGAGGGAAGTCAACTACCTGCGCTTTATTGCCACGATTCTATGACGTTCAATCGGGCTCGATTTCCATTGACGGTCAGGATGTGCGCGGCGTGACACAACATTCGCTTCGTGACGCCATTGGTTTGGTGCAACAAGACGTGTATCTCTTTGACGGAACCATTGCGGAAAATATTGCCTACGGGTGTCCCGGGGCAACTCGGCAAGAGATTGAAGAGGCGGCGCGGCGCGCCAATATTGCCGCCTTTGTGGAAGGCTTGCCTGACGGATATGACACGGAGGTTGGGCAGCGCGGCACACGTCTCTCGGGAGGACAAAAGCAGCGTATCTCCATTGCCCGTGTTTTTCTCAAGAATCCGCCGCTGCTCATTTTGGATGAAGCCACTTCGGCGCTGGATAACGAATCGGAGCGTGCGGTTCAAGAGTCTCTTTCCGAGTTGGCAAAGGATCGAACCACGCTTATCATTGCACACCGACTGTCAACCATTATGGGTGCGGACGAAATTATCACGATTGAAAATGGGCGAGTGGTCGAGTGTGGCACTCATGACGAGCTTCTCGCAAAGGGAGGCACCTACGCAACGTATTATCGTATGCAGTTCGGAGTTGGCTTTGAAGGAGACGGCGCCGCGCGCAAAGACTAGAGGAAGAAATCGCGTATAATCGTATCGTTGTGGATGAAAAGAGGATTATGGCAAAGAACCAAAGAAAAGAGTTTGCTCGAAAACAGCGCGGTGCGCTTGATGCAGATGCCGCTGAGGAGCTCTTTACCAAGGTTGATGAAACCGGACATCCCAACGAAGAACGAGCCGCAGCCGAACGCGCACGTCGAGCCGGTGGTGCCGAGGCCGTTGATATCGATCCTCTAAGCGGTAACGATCCTTCCGGATCAAATGTCGAGAAGGTCATCACGCGGACCGCGGTAACCTTTATGCTGGTGTTTCTTGCCGGCGTGGTTCTTTTGCAAGTGTCGTGCGGCTTTATTCGCCGGGCAAATACCGCAAATCTGACTGAATCGGTTACCGTTCGTACCGTTGCTTCCGCTTTGCGCGGCGGTGTTGAGTGGGGAGACGGCTTCACGCAGTTTCCGGAAGATTTTTCCGTTCAGGAAGCCGACGAAAATACCGGTCGCGTTGAGGTTACCGTAACGGATACCAGCTCCGGTGATGTGTTGGAATGCTTGTCGGCATCCTCGGTTCAGGCGCAGGCATTTGCGTTTAACTGCCTGCTTAATCCCAAAATTAGTACGGTTGTCTATCACGTAAATACACATCGTGGCGATGAGGGTCATCTGAAAAAAGCAGAGCTCTTTGGCTTTTTGAAGCCAAGCGGCGACGCAACGCCGATCTTTACGTTTACCTATTCAAAAACTCAATCTGATGCCGGCGTTACCATTACCTGCATTACTACGGGAGCCGATGATGAAACTCAGGAACAGTTGCGCAACCAGATTGCCACTTCATTTACGCCGGTTCGTGTGCTGAGCAATATTGTGGGCGGAAATAGCAATGATACCGGCAGCACAAACAGCAAGAAAACAAACAACGGGTCAGGCAATGGCGCTTCTGTGGGAAGTTCCGATGACAATAAAAAGAACGATGGCAACTCAAGCAGCGCGGAATCAAGCGGATCAAGCAGTGCAGAGGCAAGCAGCGGTTCGAGCAGTGGCTCAAGCAGTTCAAACTAATGCGTGCGCAAACGCAACTCCGCATAAGTCATACATCTTTTAACGAAAACCCACTCCAAAGTGCTTTGGAGTGGGTTTGTAATTTACAAGACGTGGCCAAATTGTGGACACAATCCAAGTTCCGGACTGCAGTTTGGGCCAGAAATCAAGCACTATGCAAGGAGCTGCGTAATCTCACCGAGTACCGATTCAAAAGATACGCCGCGTACCTCAAAGTCAGGCTGTTCGCGCGTAACCTTCATGGCGTCGCGAACGAAGGCGCCGGCAAAAGTGCAGGAATCCGTGAGGCCTCGGCCGCACATAAGAGCGGCAAGGAGAGCGGATGCAAAGAGGTCGCCGGTGCCGTGGAGCATATATGGCAGCAGTTCGCTTGAAATCTCGGTCACGGAAGTGTCCTTCTCGCCGGAGACGGCTACGTAGTTTCGGATTTGCCCGTCACCCCGTACAACGCCCTTGAGCACAACGGTTTTTGCACCCATCGCGAGCAGGGCATCAAGGTATGCTTTGACCTGATCGTCCGATAGATCCTGACCCGCATACTCAATGCCGGTAAGAATGCTTGCTTCGGTGAGGTTTGGCGTGAGGACATCAGCGCCATCTACGAGGCCACGCATGGCATCGCAAAGCTCTTGGGTATAGGTGGGGTACATGGATCCGCCATCGCCCATAACCGGGTCAACAATGCGAAGCGCCTTGGGGTGCTCGCGGTAGAGACGCTGTATGCTTGCAACCTGTTCGGCAGCGCCAAGGAACCCGGAATAGACGGCATCAAGCTCAATGCCCTCGTCAACCCAGGCGTCGAGGTAAGACGCAAGCATATCGGTGGTGTCATGCATGTAGAACTTGGGGAAGCGTGTGTGTGCCGAGAAGAGCGACGTAGGAACGGGGCACACGTCGCATCCGGCGGCAGAAAGTACCGGAATTGCTACTCCCAGGGAGCATTTTCCGTACCCGCAGAGGTCGTGAACTGCGGCGACGCGAGGGATGTACGCGCCTTCTCGTTTGTACAAGACAGGATTAGCGTTACTCATAAAACTTCCTTTCACGTGGACTGATGGACCAACGCCAAAAACATGATAGCGAAAATATAGTGCTTATGTGTCCGTGACAAAGTATGCTGGTACTTCTTGTGAGGTAATTTATACTTATAGTAATTTTGCTTATACCAGACGGGTATGGCAGAAAAGAACGTTTGGAGAAGAAACGATGGCAGAACAACCACTTGTAGGAGTCATTATGGGCTCTAAGTCAGACCTTCCTACGATGGAAGGATGTACGTCCGAGCTTGAACGCTTGGGTGTTCCCTATGAGTTGGTTATTGCGTCCGCACATCGTAATCCACAAAAAGTTCACGAGTGGGCCCAAACGGCGGCAGACCGCGGTCTTAAGGTAATCATTGCCGCCGCAGGAAAGGCAGCGCATTTGGGCGGAGTCGTAGCGGCTTTTACCCCACTTCCCATCGTGGGGGTTCCAATGAAGACCAGCGATCTCGGAGGTATGGATTCACTTTTGTCCATGGTGCAAATGCCTTCCGGTGTTCCCGTTGCCTGCGTAGCAATCGGCGGCGCAAAAAATGCTGCCATTTATGCGACACAGATTTTAGGAGCATCAATTCCAAAATATCGCGAGAAGATCGTGCAACTCAAGCACGATATGGCTGACGCATAAAGCAACGGCTTGGAGAGCTTATGCGGTGGCCGATAGAGTACGTCATTGCAAGTAGTGTGAGATAGGATGTTGGTATATGTCAGAAACACGCGGCAGACACTTTGCTGGGCAGGAAGATTCTACAATCCAGCGCACTTCTGCTTCGGGTGTTACACAACCCAAGTCAGCTGTTCCTAACCGCAAAAATGCGCGGGACAAAAAGAAGGACGGCAAAAAGAAAAAAGGAGCCAAGAGGCAGCGTCATGTTGTTTCGGCAATACTTTTGCTTGTGGGTATTTTGCTCATTGCGGCTTCCGGCGTTCTTTTTGTGAAGTCGCAATGGGACTACCACCAGCAGGATGTGATTAACGAAGAGCTTGCTCAGTACGCAACGGTCCCTGAGAACAATGTTGAAGAAGCACCGGGAATTGATTGGGCGGGTCTGCGTGCAATCAACAAAGAGGTTGTTGGATGGATTCAGATTCCCAACTCACCGGTGAACTATCCAGTATACCAAACAACGGACAATGAGCATTACCTGCATACAAATGCAAAGGGAGAATACTCCGTTGGTGGTCAGATTTTTATGGATCATGAAAACGACCCAAGCGGCCTTGTTGACCAGCAAACCATTCTCTATGGTCACCATATGAGAAACGGCTCGATGTTCCAATATATTGGCAAGATGAACGATAAGAGCGTTTTTGACAGTGTTACTACTATTTGGTACGAAACACCTGAAAAAAAGTATGAATTAGTACCACTTTTTATCTATCACGCCAATGACGATGACGAATCAATCCGCCAGTTTAACTTCTCGTCAAAAGAGGAGTTCCATGAGTACCTTTTACAGAAGCTGAACATGTCGGTTAATGCTCGACCGGATGCTGCAGACATCATTGCACGAACGGATCACGTCATGACACTTATTACCTGCAATTACTCCGACCAATATGGTCGTGCGGCTTTGGTGTGCGTACAAAAATCGGACATTCAGAAATAGACTCACCCTTATATTGTTACGCGCTTCGAACAAATGGCGTTCGGAGCGCTTTTTCTTCTCGCGAGCGAGTACACTTACATACGTCATGTATCCTGCAGGGACGTGAGATATAGCGGGAAAGGAACCCATGGAGCTTCACGAGGAATGTGGTGTTTTTGGCGTATGGGCGCCGCAGCGTGATGTGGCGCGACTGACGTATTTTGCACTTCATGCTCTTCAACATCGAGGTCAAGACTCTGCCGGTATAGCGGTCGGTGATGGTCAGACCGTTTTGATTCGTAAGGATCTCGGCTTGGTGACCGAGGTTTTTACGAATTCGGATCTTGACGCAATGCCGGGTAAAGCGGCTGTTGGACATTGTCGCTATGGAACCGCCGGTGCCAAGGGGTGGGAAGCCGCTCAGCCGCACCTCTCGTCGATTGACGAGACGATCATTGCCTTGGCACACAATGGCACGCTGGTTAATTTTGACAATCTGCGAAAAGAGCTGGCAACTCGAAATATTTCCTTCCGCTCCGACACCGACTCCGAGGTTGCAGCGCAGCTCATTGGGTATTTCACGCAGAAGACACACCGCCTTCGCTCGGGAATTGCGGCAACAATGCACCTTATAGAAGGCGGATATGCAATGGTGCTGGTGCGGGAAAATGCCCTCTACGCGTTTAGGGATCCGCATGGAATACGTCCTTTGGTGCTCGGTCGTCTTGGCAGCCCTGAGGATAATTCGTGGGTCGTGGCTTCTGAGACGTGTGCGCTTGATATTGTGGGAGCAACGTTTATCCGTGAGGTTGAACCGGGTGAAATTATCAAGATTTCAGACGACGGCCTGCGCTCTGAGCGAGGTCTTACTCACAGAGACCCTGCGGCGTGTATCTTTGAAGACGTGTATTTCTCGCGACCCGATTCGGTGGTGGATGGAAGGTCGATTTACTGGGTGCGGCACACCATGGGCCGACAACTTGCGCGCGAGACAAGCGTTGATGCCGATTTGGTCATTGGCGTGCCCGATTCCGGTGTTCCTGCAGCTGAAGGTTTTGCGGCTGAACTTGGTATTCCGTTTGGTACCGGTCTTATTAAAAACCGCTATGTGGCACGTACGTTTATCCAACCAACGCAAGACTTGCGGCGGCTTGGTGTTCGTTTGAAGCTCAATGCGCTTGCCGATGTCGTGCGTGGAAAGCGGCTTGTAATGGTGGACGATTCCGTTGTGCGCGGAACTACGTCAAAACAGATCGTGCGCATGCTCCGAGATGCGGGGGCCTGTGAAGTGCATGTGCGAAGCGCCTCACCAAAAGTAATGTGGCCGTGCTTTTACGGTATTGATACGGCCGACCAGGATCAGCTGATTGCCGCATATAAAACGACAGAGGAAATCTGTGAATACATCGAGGCGGACTCGCTGGGATTTCTGAGCCTTGAAGGGCTTTTGGATTGTGTGCCTAAGCGCGGGTATTGTGCGGCGTGTTTTAACGGGCACTATCCGGTGGAGATCCCCGACGATTTTCATGAGCGCTTTGTATCAGGTATGTGTCCGCATGCACTGAACTGCTCGTATGCTCTAACATTTACTCAAGTAGAAACTCAGCTTGCGCAGAAAGGACCACAGGATGTCTGATGTGAGAAACGCGGTAGGCCAGGTAACTTATGCTGACGCAGGTGTCGATGTTGACGAGGGAGCGCGTGCCGTTGATGCCATCAAAGCGGCGGTTGCAACGACCGCTCGCCCCGAGGTTATCGGTGGGCTTGGAGGCTTTGGCTCCTGCTTTTCTGCGGCAGCGCTTAAAGACATGGGCGATCCCGTGCTGGTGAGCGGCACCGATGGCGTGGGTACCAAGCTGGCCATTGCGCAGCTTCTTGGCCGCAACGATACGGTGGGCGAAGATCTTGTGGCCATGTGTGTGGACGACATAGTCCCGCTTGGTGCCGAACCCTTGTTTTTTCTCGACTATGTTGCCGTGGGAAAGCTTAAGGCTGAAGCGGTGGCGGAAATTGTCGGCGGGATTGCGCGCGGTTGTCGCAAAAGCGGATGCGCGCTGGTTGGCGGAGAGATGGCCGAGCATCCGGGTGTCATGAATCCTGACGACTACGATCTTGCGGGCTTTGTGGTGGGCGTGGTTGACCGTCCAAAGATGCTGGGTCCAAAGAAGGTTTCTGCGGGCGATGTAATCCTGGGACTTCCTTCATCGGGAATCCATTCCAACGGATATTCTCTGGTCCGTAAGGTTGCCATTGAGGGTAAGACGGTTGAAGAGCTTAATGAACCGCGAGAAGAGCTTGCCGGCGAATCTCTTGCCGATGCCGTTTTGCGTCCTACCACCATTTACGCGGGCGGATTGCTTGCTGCCCTTAGAGAGGGAGCTCCCATTAAGGCGATGGCGCATATTACCGGAGGCGGCATCACGGAGAATCTCAATCGTGCGCTCCCCGAACATGTTGATGCGCTGGTGGATCGCATGGGTGAGGCAGGAGGTCCGGGTTGGAGCATTCCTTCCGTTATCTCTTATGTCTCCAAACAAGCGCATCTTTCACTCGATGAGCAATATCGCACGTTTAATATGGGAGTAGGCATGGCGCTTATTGTCGATCCGGATGACGTTGACGATGTGGCAGAGAGTCTTTCCAAGCAGGGTTTTGAGCCCTTTGTGATGGGAGAGTGTGTTTCTGGTACCGGAAAGGTGGTTTACCGGGATGTCGATTAAGCTGGGCGTACTCATTTCAGGTTCGGGCACTAATTTACAGGCATTGATCGATTGCATTAACAATGGTTCTTTGGACGCAACCATTGAGTTGGTTGTTTCTTCTCGCCCCTCTGCCCAAGGACTCAAACGAGCTGAAGCTGCAGGTATTCAGACGCTCACACTTTCAAAAGAGATTTATGCGGATCCGCTGACAGCCGACATGGTTATTGCGTCAGAGCTCAAACGTATGGGCGTTGACTATGTGGTAATGGCCGGATATATGCGCAAAGTGGGAATGGCTCTTTTGGAGGCCTTTCCCAATCGAGTATTGAATATTCACCCTGCGCTTTTACCGAGTTTTCGCGGTGCACACGCCATCCAAGATGCCTACGATTACGGAGTAAAGGTAACGGGCGTGACGGTACATCTGGCCAACTTTGACTACGATCGTGGTCCCATCATTGCACAAGAGCCTGTTTTTGTGCAGGAGGGATGGGGCGTTGATGAGCTGGAAGCGGCTATACATGAAGTTGAGCACCGTCTCTATCCGAGGGTGATTCAAGCAATCGCCGAAGGTCGGATGCATGTTGAGGCCGGTCGCGTTCATGTCGAGCCGTCCGTAGGGTAACTGCTTTAGCGTTTGTGTGCGAGAAGATTGTGCTATCGAAAAGGAATATATGACTTCAATCAAGCTTTCTGAAATTGCTGAATCGCGCGTTAACAATCTCAATCTCATGCGGTTTATAGCTGCTGTTTTTGTGATTATTTCTCACTGCTATGTTGTTACTCTTGGCGGAGATGCACCGGGGGACTTTATATCCAACCATACGTCAGGCCAACTTACCTTTGGCGGCATGGCGGTCGGTCTTTTCTTTGTATTTGGGGGATTTCTTATAGCCCGAAGTTGTGAACATCACAGCGAGGCAAAAGTTTTCTTCAGGCAACGTGTTCTGCGCTTGTTTCCGGAGCTCATTTTTGTGGTTGTAATGGTTGCTTTTGTTTTAGGACCTTGTATGAGCTCTCTTTCCCCTGTGGAGTACTTCACAAATCCACAGACCTATATGTATTTGCTCAACGGCGTTCTTATTCTGGTGCATGAACTTCCGGGGGTTTTTACACACAACCCCATGGGAGATTCTGTTGTCAATGCGGCTCTATGGACATTGCCTGTTGAATTTAGCTGCTACGTGCTCTGTTTTGTTGGATATAAAATTACAAAGTTTGACAAGAAACGGTTTCTGCTTATTTCCGTTCCCATTCTTCTTGTGGTCCTTCTATACTTCGTAAAGTTCTTTCCGGGCTTGTCGCCGTATGGTAATGCGGCCTGCGCAATAGTTCTTGCCATATGCGGCGCATTCCTCAATTACTTTGTTGTGGTGAAGCTGCCAAGGCTATGGTCAAACCGAAGAAAATGACTTTTCAAAACAATGTATTAAAAATAATATCTTTGGAGGAGTTCCTTCACAAAAATGTGGACGGACTCAAATAATTTCTACGACTGTTTAAAATCTCCCTTGATTGTCTCCTATAGAAAGAGTATGGTGGATAAAATTTGAACTTTGTTCAAAAAATGAGTAAACCGAGAGGATTTCCGAGGAATTTCTCTACCGGCTTGCTCAAGAGAGGGGATGTTTTTATGCAGTCGAAGGTTGCGCATGCGGCCGAGCGTAAGGCATTTGGTGTTGCTCTTGACCGGATCATTAAGAGTGCTTCGAGCAAAGATCGAGAAAAAAATATTGAACATCTGGTTAATATGGCCGGAAAGCTTATGAAGGATACATCCCCCGGTGCAACTCGGGGTATCAAAAAAGGTTTGTATCCAGGATCAAAATGGGAGAAGTTCCTTTTTGACGTTATCGATACCACTGATTCACATGTGCTTAAAACCACTCTTTTGAATGGTGGGTATGAAGCGGCGTTTCGAGGGTTACGTAATACCACGGCAAATGCCGAGAAATACCAGTGCAATGTACCTTGGATTATTTTGTTTGACCCTACAAGCGCGTGTAATAAACATTGCGTCGGATGTTGGGCAGCCGATTATGGAAATCGCTTGAATCTTTCGTATGTGGACATGGATAAGCTGGTTACTGAGGCATCTGATTTAGGTACGCATATGTTTATGCTTACCGGTGGTGAGCCATTGGTACGTAAAGATGATGTCTTAAGACTTGCTGAGGAGCACAATAATTGCCTTTTTAACGTCTTTACCAATGCTTCGCTGGTAGATGAGAAATTTTGTCAAGACGTGCAGAGGCTTGGCAATATTATCTTCTCCGTTTCACTTGAAAGCTATGAGCCAAGTGTCAATGACGGTCGTCGTGGTGACGGGTCATTTGAGGAGGTTATACGAGCGTTTGATTTAATGCACAAATATGGTTTGTTGTATGGAACGTCCACCTGTTATACGCGCGAGAATACCGAGCGTGTTTCGTCCGAAAAGTTCTTTGATTTGATTATTGAAAAAGGTTGCCGCTGGGCATGGTATTTTCACTATATGCCTGTTGGAGAGGGCGCGAATGCCGATCTTATGCCGACCGTTGAACAGCGTAAATACATGCTGGGTCGAATTCGTGAGATTCGTGGCGTTGAAGGCGGTAAACCAATCTTTGCCATGGATTTTCAGAACGATGGTGAGTTTGTGGGGGGGTGTATTGCCGGAGGTCGTGTATACTGCCATGTCAACGCTCGTGGCGATGTAGAGCCGTGCGTATTTATTCACTACTCAAATGTCAACATTAAAACTGCCGATAGCTGGCTTGACTGTCTAAAACAACCTATTTTCCAAGCATACCGCAGTCACTATCCGTGGAATAAGAATCTTTTACAGCCTTGTCCGATGCTTGAAAATCCCGAGATACTACCTCAGATTGTCAAGGATGCCGATGCGCATACATCGGAATACGTCTCGCCCGAAAGCGCCGAAGATCTTTGCGCTCGTACAACACCTTATGCTAAGAAGTGGGCGCCTGAAGCTACAAGGATTTGGCTGGAAGAACATCCTACGGGTGAAAAAATTTATGAGGACGCGATGTCTGATAAAGATGTTGCCTATAAAGCAAAAGTTATTGCCGAGGAAGACGCCAAGAATCAAGCAATTACCGGATGAGTTTCAGATGCCGGCTTAATCTGCAACGTATACCTTAAGGACTTCGCCAATGTAGCGGGTGTGGAAGTCATGGAGCGGATAGTTCTGCTCGATGATACTTTTGTCGACGAAGTTTTCTGGTATAAGGTCATCAACGTAAATTTTGCGGCATACAAACGTGAGCTCAGCCTCTTCGAATGTGGTTGTTCCATCGATAAACAAAGGGGTCAGTTGGGCGCGTGCAACCTTGTCTTCGTCGCGTCCGGATTTTGTGCCTAGGTATGCGAGTTTCTTCTTGTTGTCTTTTGTATCAGGAAGAAATGAGAGGGTATAGGTGTCGTGGCTATCCATGAAGGTCTTGGTGTAGCGTTGGGGTCGGATATAGCAGATGGTGGTATTCTTGGAACCTTCACGTGCGCCAAAAAGTGTGCCAAAGTGTCCCCAAGCCGCAGTCATGGTATTAAAGCCGTCTTCTTTATTGCCTGCGGTAATGAGCATCCATCGGTCTCCGATGAGTGACCACGGATTAAGCTGCAGGCTCTTGATGTCTACTTCGTGCATGATGTCCCCTTACCTCGTTCTTATGCGTATATGACATGTGTATCAAACTCCATGTCAGGCATACTCTCAGCTAAATCATATCGAATACGTTCAAGCGCTTCGAGGCGAATTTCAACAGAAGTATTTGCATTACCCTGAATGACGAAAATCGCATTTTTTGTCTCGTTGCTAAATTTGTAGTTTTCTCCGTCTCGAATGTCAAGCCACGCCATGATTCCCCTTGCATCACGATAGATATAATCCGTTTTAGCAACGTGTTTTTCCTTAGACAGAATTGGGAGGAAGGAATCTTCGTTGCCGCTGACGGTAAACTCTATCGAGCCATGTACTTTATCAAGATCATGCCCTCCAATTGCCAGCAGTGAATGCAGTGCTTCAACGTTGTAAATATCGATAATACTGTTGATATGAGGCAGAGAACCCCGATGCCGGATATTTTGAATGAGCGCAGGAACGGTAGGAGGATTTCTTTTTACGCTTCGCCCTACACTTTGTAATAAATCCGTATAACCTTTGATGATTGGATGACCGAGAAGAGCATCGATATCACAGCTTAGTGCCCACTTCTCCATTTTTTCTCGTTTTGCTAGAAATGCGTCAGAAAAAGGAGCCTGTGAATTTACATTGCGTGCGATGCCTATTACGACACTTTTGATTCCCAAGGCCGCAAGGCTACCATCAATAGTCATATCCACAAAATCAACCCCTTAGTGATTACCATGTGACGCACTTTTTGACAAAACGAGAAAAACAAGACAGAGCGAGCAACGTAAGACAGAACGGATGGCGTACGGGTTGTTTGCGGTTAATGGATGATGTGCATGTGCGATGCTGTTTCTACAAGTTCATAGCATACAGGAACAAGAAACAAAATTCCGAGTTGCCATACAACTGATGCAGTGATATCACTCAGAGTGGCAACATATCTATTAGTCGCCGCCGGTTGCTTGAGAGCCACGTGTATCAGTTTGGTAAGTATGGGACAGACGACAACATATCCCAAAATATAGGGGAGAAAAGCCGTCTTTGATTCCGGATATGACAGGGATTCGGCAAACACCATGCAAAGCTGCACAAATAGCAAGAGGCCGATAAGCCCTTTAAGTCCCATTTGAGGAACTTGCCAAATGGTGTTTTTGGCAAGCTTCTGCAGTTGCGGCCGTGCAAACCCAATAAACGCCAAAAGCATTATCAACACAAAGCCAACGCCAATCAATACAGCTAAAGCGTCGCGAGTCTCTGATAAGTCCATACTATTCCCCACAAACCAATAAAAGCGAATCGAGAAGAGCAAATCAAAAGAGCATGCCGAGAAGAACGTGCAGAGAAGGGAGTGCTAAGAAGCCCTTCATGCCCCAGAGACGCTTATCCAGGAAAAACCATCTGAGCAATCGGCATGAAAATATTGGTTTGCCCAGCTAAATCTTCGATAATGATAGCGGCAGAGACAACAAAGATTAAACCGCTGCAGACCCCGAGCACCTTTTTCACGGCGGCATTGGAAGTATGCTTAGAAGATCGCTGAAGTAAGACGGAGATAATACACGCGATTGCGGTAACGACAACTACCTCGAAAAGAGCTTGAGGCATTGTTGCTTCCGTGTGGATGAGTGCGTTGATAAGGTAACCCATGAAAATCCAATCTGTTTACACAACATGAAACAAAAGAATCATACATAAGATTATGCCAAAGTGCTTAAGCAAGATTTGAGATTTTCCGTGAGTGTAACAATGTCGTGTTCAACATTTTGTGGATGCGCAAAGAGATTTTGGTAGAGGGCGGTAAGGTTTTTCTCAAAGTCCTGAGGAAGAACGCGAGCCTGCTCAAGTGCAATTTGTACCATGCGTTTTTCGCCGGGGTGAGTGAGCTCATTCATGGCAAAGATGATGTCGAAATATGATTCCATGTAGGCAGCGGTTCTATGGTTGACGCTGACAATGTCGTTTCTTTTCAGTGCTTTTATGATTTGCTTATCGTACGACGGAAGATTTCCTGAAAGCAGTCGCATGTTGCGCTCAATAATGTTTTTCTTTAGTTGAGCGGGATAGGAAACGGTGTACTTCTCCTGTAGGTCGCGAAATTTTCCTTCTCGGTCAAAGAGCATCTTGCTGTGAAGCAAATTGTGCCACATGCACGTGGTGTAGCCGTTATGTGCAACATGATTAACGACAACCGATGAAATATCCTTTGAGAATGCGTCTAGGTTGCGATGCAGGATATCAATGTCGACGCCATCTTTTAACGTGCAATTATCTTCCAGCTCCCAAAAATGGTTGCCGAGTTCTATATAGGAGCAGCACTCTTTTAGAATGTTCAGACGTGTCTCTTCAGAAAGGGGGCTTTTCTCGTATACGTAGAGGTCGTAGTCAGATTTCTCGTCATAACGGGTACCGGCACGCGAACCTCCCAAAGCAATCGATTCGACCTCCGGCAGTTCAGACAAGTAGGCGCAAAGTTTCTCGAAATACATGGCTACTCCGTATCGCTCCGTGGTTGCTTCTGCTTCGGTAAATTCTACAGATTTTTTCTGTTGATAATGAGCCCAGAAATGATCAGTATCCAGGCACAAATAAACAACACAGCTGCAAGCCATAGGGGAAGCCGATAAAGACATTGATCCGTTAGGATTACGCATGCGCCAAGTACGACACCGAGTATGGTAATTTTGCTCGCCGAGTTTTCTCTTTTGGACTGCTCAGAAGTCATATGGCGTTTCTCTTGTAGCTTTTTGAGTACCCGCATCTTGGCCTTTTTGATTCTCGCTGCATGTTTCTGGGTAAAAATTACTCCTATGATAGTCATGCCAAATGCAAGTCCCAAGCCAAAATCTCCCATAACTTCGTATGGCGCAATGGAGCCAAGATTCAACAACTGGATTGCGAGAAACGCTACAAAACCCAGAAGTCCAACGATAAAGAGCCAGTGCAGCCTTTGCAATAACCGTTCCTTTTCGTCGTTACTGTAATCGGCGACTTCCAATACGGTCTCGCGTAATTCTTCGTCCATATGCTCACGCGTCCTTTCTCCGCATAAGATTTCTCGAAGGTCGACCGCGTAAAAATCAGACAATTCCATCAGGATGTCCAGGTCCGGCATGTTGCTGCCGGTTTCCCATCGAGAAACCGTTCTGCGCGTAACCCCCATTTGTTCTGCAAGCTGTTCCTGGGTAAGTCCTTTTTCTTTTCGTAACTCCTGAAGAACTTTTCCTATTTTTACGATATTCATGGATTGGCGACCTCCTTTCGAGCCCATCTTACCGTTGAATGCTCTTACAAAACAGGACATAAAGTGAGCAATACTCTTTATGAGCTATATTGTCCACAGGACATGTTATGTCCCTTATAAATAATAGGGTATAGTCTCGCTGTAAAACAAATCATAGGTAATTACCATGGATAATTTATCTCTTATCGCATGCTGATAAATGAATCCACGAGGTAAGCTTTTTGCAAAACTCTTTCGGGTATAGCGTAAAAAACTCAGCATGGTCCATTCCTGCATTTTCAATGATTTGTGCGTGGGGAAACATTTTGCGAATGTATGCGATGTCCCATTTTCGTGGCCTTTTCTCAGCAGAGCCGTACCAATATGCTATGCGGCAGTTAATGGATGGAGCGGATTTTGGCATGGAGTAATTATTGCAGGAGTAGAACGAACGCCAGATGGTTTTTGCGCTCATGCCGGACATAGCCTCTTTGATGTATGCAACGTCGTTTTCCGTATATTTTTCGGGATCGAACATGCCTCGCAACGCCTTGATGCTCATGTGTTTACCGATTTCCAACATTATGAAATCGCGAATACCGATGAGGTATGTCAGTGGTTTCCAGAGTTGATAGGGGGTCATACCACCGTCTATTACGGCGCAGTCAACGGATATCTTTCTGGTGGCAAGCATTCGCGCTACAACGGCCCCACCCAAAGAGCAGCCATAGAGGCATGTAATGCTGTCGAGACCGTGATGCATAAGCCATGAGGCCATTTCGTCGGCAATCTGCTCCACACTGGTAAAGTCAGTTTTTGGCATATCCGGGTCAAAGCCGGGTAGTGCAGGAATAACGAGGTGGTAGTGCTTTTGCAATGTTGGTATCACATAGTTGAAAACATCCCATCGCACACCAAGCGGATGGAACAAAACAAGAACATCTTCGTTTTTCTCGCCAAACTCGTGAACGGTCATTGTTCTCCATATCTAGCAAGAGAATAGCGTCTTATACAACATTATATTTGAAGTATGGTGTCATCCAGTTTCTATATGCGCAATAATCAGGACATATATCTTTACTTTTTCGTACGACTCGCTGAACCCAGCGACTCAAGTAATTTTTGCGGATTCCGCAAAAATTACTTGAGTAACAAAACTATAGACAAGCTCAAATTTGTGAAGAGCTTGCTTTGCGATTTGTAAGAATAGAAACCACCAGACGTTGTACTTGCTTTGAGAAGTCAAGCAGAAATGTCAAGCCCTGTTGCAGAGAAGATTTCTTTGACAGCTTTACTAGTCATGCTAACTTTTCGAATAAATTTTTATTTATAAACTTCCCAATAGCCATTTTTATCTTTTCCAACGTATTTAATATAAGGGATTTCCTTTATATACCTTGAAATTGTCTTTTCATTAACTTTCAATTCTTCGGCCATAAATTTACGGCTAACCTTACTATCCTTTTTTTATCATCTCAAAAATTTTACTCTTCAATTCTTCGGAGGACATTCGAGGGACATTTCGAGGGACATTTTCTCCGCCCACCTTTTGCGTTGCTATCTTCTTCAGAGGAATAATCGTTCTGAATATATCACCCTCCTCAAATAACGGATTTTGCCCTGAGTAAAGTTGTGTGTACTTGTAGGTATTTCGCATCCCTGATCCAAGTTCATCTGCAAGACCTATTTCTCTAAATACCTTTGATATAGCAGGGTTTTTAGGAAATGGCTCAAATTTCTGCAAATCCAATGCTCCCAGCCCGTGAGCTAAATTACTGTTTTCAACAGTAATTTTCTCGTTGTCAATGATCATCTTTGCCGGATAGCTGCTTGAATAATCCCTATGAGCCAGTGTATTGGAAACAATTTCTCTAAGTATCCTATCTCTCGCATTGACATTGACAATTCCATCCAAAACGAATAAGTCATTCAAATGCTTTTGTCCAAACTCTATAAGCCTGCCATAGCTATCAATCAGATTTGTTATGACAACATCTCTATCATCGTATCTATCCTTATTTTCAAACCCTAAAGATTGCATCGGTTTTGTGCTGCGGGAGAACAGACATAATAGAGTTATCTTTCCCAAATAACAGAATAGCAGCTAATGTAATGCCTTCGCGCTTTGTCTCTGGATCTGTCAGAATCAAATTAGCGCTTCTAAGAAGCTCCTCATTGCTCATATTTTTCCAAACATGGTTTTTATTTCTGGCGGTAGCCATACTTTTGGCTTTAGCAATGATAGTGGCATCAAGAAAATCAATATCAAGATTCGGATATACTTTATTTACAAAATAGCTGCTCTGCTTCCTTGCGTATAGCTTATATACAAGCTCTGAGTGATCTGTGATATTGATGTCTCCTTCATAAGACCTATCCCAAATTCTTCCGTTATGTCTGCATACCTGATAGCCTTCAGGAACTCTTATATAAATAATCTGCTTACCTTCAATTTCAAAAATTTCCGGCAGCAGATAGAGTGGTGGGTATATCTTTTGCGGATTGTTGATTGCAGTAGTAAATTCCTTAATCACTTTATCTACTTTATCTTTACTAACGCCAACAATCTCTCTTTTATCATTTACACCAAGTAAAATATGTCCTCCATTTCTATTGTTGAAAGAACATACCGTATCAAAGATATCTTTGGTCAGAGTGTTTTTAGATTCTTTAAATTCGACATCTGTCTTTTCTCCATTTTAAATGAGGTATTTTATCTCCTTAGAATTCATATCTGCCCCCCCATATCCACTAAAAACCGTCTTTGATCATCTTAAAATACTTCAACGCATCAGAAATAGCTTCTTTCTTTTCAACTGGACACTGAAAAACTTTCTGATTCTCATTTTTTTCGAAATATTATAGTGTTCCCTAACGTCTAAACCGTGTTTTCTCTTAGCCTGCGCAATGTAAAGTGTCGATACCTTAAAACCTAAACTACCTCGCTATCAAAGAGACTTTTTGTACAACTTCTTCATAAGAAGTTCCTTCCGAAATAATACTTTGTATTTCACTGATATGTATTTTCTTTTTAAACTCCTTTAATCTATTTTCATCATTGTTCAACTTTATTTTTTCCAAGTATCCGCCTCCTTTTGGCATACCAATAAGACCCTTACTCTCTTCAGTTTCTCTAATATATTTAAGACACCCAAGCAATATTTGTCTGTCTAATCCTGCCATTTCTGCAATATACATTATCAATTGAGGACACTTCAAACTATTATAACTTGGCTTTTTATCCGAGCGATTATTTTTTTCATTATCAATATAGTATTCAAAAAAATGAAATGCTTGTGAAGGCTCAGCCTTACTTCTATCAATTACTCTTTTATATTTAGAATATTTTGCAACTTCAAAATATCCGCCTACTGTTTGGCCAAGTCCTTCCTTGACCATCATATCGCAAACAAGCTCATCATCACTACGATTCCTATGCCCGCCATATTTTTTTATCGAATTCCAAAAATCTTTATTATTCATGTTATGGCTCCTTTTTCATCCATCTCAATTCTTCACTACACCTTATACATCAAGCAAACGCATTTCACATGGCACGAGACGTGAGAAACGATGTGGGTTGTGTGCGCACAGATGAAGGCAGTTTTTCGCCTGTTTGCGTAAACATATCCGCCCTATGACTTGTTCCTCATGACTGGATGTGCGTGGATAATCTGATACCGTCTTGCCCCCTGTCAGCCATCTTGGATTCTCCTTGAGAGTCCAGAAATCCCCAAATCATCTTCTGCTTGTTTTTCGACCATTCAATCAGGCGTAAATAAACTTCCTCGGTTGACATCGTTACGAGAAGACATACCCGACTTTGTTTACGCCTATTACTCCTCGGCGCAGGACGGTGATGTCGATTGTCTCGTAGTCCGCTTTCTTTATTTCAGCCACACCGATGGCGATCCTCGGTATCTCCGTGGTCTCGATTCTGGTGCGTGGTATCTCTATCGTCTCGACTCCCATCTCATGGAGTACGTCCTCTGGAAGCTCATAGTTCTGCTCTACCAGTCCAAAACAGGTGAAGCCGGTATCAACGCAGAACGAGATTAGCTTCTTCTTGCCGATGTTGTAGATGACGCAGAAGGATGTTCCTATCAGGCTGCCCAGCAGGTATCCGAGAACAGGAAGCTGGAATCCGAGTGCCTGACCTATGATACCTCCAATATGTGCCCCAACGAGGTATCCGCCGGACACAACGACCATATCCACGAATGCCGCACCCATCTGCTGTGTGGTCATCTTTCCTGCAGCGACGAGAATGCTGTTCTTTGTGGTCTGCAAAACCAGAGCAACAACGGTGCCGAGAAGCGTCGGGCTGATTCCCTTGAGGGCTTCGCCAAGCGCACCGCTCTCGCACATGATGAGAAGCGCAGACGATATCGAACCGCGAAGGAACCCTTCTGTACCTGCCGATATTCCTTTCTTACCCATGTGCTTGACTGTGGAAAGGTCGAGTTCTCCGTTCTTGATGAGGAAGTCGATGGCTTTATATATCTCCGGAGCAAGTTGAACGGCTACCGTTATGGCTGCCGTAGTGTATCCGGCTTTCAGAGCCTGCTTCAGCAGGTATTCCGTCTTGATCGCGCCCTCAGCTGTGACGCCATGCTCCTCTGCTTTGAACTCCTGCTTCTTGCTTTCCTTTGCCATCTTCTCGAGGTCTTTTCTGGAGGCAGATCTGGACTCCACACCCTCGTCGTTTGCAAGCTTGTCGGTCAGTCTCGACTCTGTCTCGCCGTAGGCTTTCGACACGTCCTCACGGATAGGTTCGTTTCGGAGTGTTTCCCGATGTGCGGTCTGTTTTGCGGCATCGAGCTGATCTGACGGAACGAGCCTGCCCTGATTCTGATAGCTCGCCTGACCGGTGTCGGGATTGAAGCGAGCCTGTGCCTTGGCGGTCTGCTCGGCGGTTCCGTAGGACTTGGCACTGTAATCCGTGCCGGATTTCAGTTGAATGTCCACGGAGTCCTTCGCCGTGCTGTGAAGAACCGCTGCGCGGTCTGCCGAATCTGCCGCCACCGCATCAACGTTAAATGTGCCAGCTTCCCATTCCTCGAACATGTAGCCCTGCAGCTGCCCGATTCCAAGATTGCGGTACTGGTGGTTGTTGATATTATCTTCAAGCTGCTTAATTGCCGCTTCAACGGCACTGACGTATTCCGTGCCCATGTGGGCGGCTACGTCCGCTCCCATTATCGCTGCGGCAAATTCCCAGCCTTGTTGTACTTCGCTTTTCGTCTGCATCGATAGTTACCCTATTTGTTCATGAAGCTCTCAAGCTCATCTCTGTAAAGATGGACAGCCCCGTAGAAGAGCATCTGCCTTTTCATGAGGGATTTGTTCCTGAATATCTCTTCGGATTTGACTGCGACCTGCTCACTGACCTTCTCGAAGGCATCTGCTCCACTTTCGAGAATCTTCTTCGCCGCATTCAAGAAGGCAGGAGCCTTCTTCTCACCGTCAGTCTCTTCTTGCTTGGCGATCTCTCCGACGGATTCCTCTCCGGCGTTCTCAACGATATCTTGCTTCATCGTCTTCAGGAAACTGGGAACTGGGAGGTCTGACAACTTCTTCAGAAACTCGTCGTAGCCCTCTCGGCTGGTCAAGGCTTCCGGCTCAACATAGAGGACAGCCTGATTGCCTGCCCATCCGTATTTGACGCCGCAGTCATCGAACTTCACGTCGATGACGGGGATGAGCTTGTCTGTTCCTTTGATGTCGCCGAGGAATAGGATCTTTCCTTGTATGTTTCCGGCCTTCTTATTACCGAGCCACACCTTCTCCGTCCAAGACACGACGTTGATGGAGTTGTCCCTTGTGCCGACAACCTCATTTTCAGCATCATCATGTGTCTCGATCATCTTCTTGAGCTGATTCATCAGAAGCTCGTCCTTGTAGACGACGATAAGCGTTTTCTTCGTTTCAAACATTGCAATATGTCTCCTGTTAACTCACGATGCAAACAATATGTGCCTCTATTCTACGTCCCGTAGAAGCGGAATGTAACACCTTCTATAAGTCTTTAAGTTTCACGCCTTCGTCTGTAATTCACATGATTTGCCGTTTGATTCGCCGCCTACGATGCATGCCGCTGCGGCAGATGGGCTGCTGAACGTCGTATCCTCTGTGAAAACACCGTCCTTAACCGTTCCGGCATCAATCAGTTCCTTGCGATGAATCTTTATCCATTCCCGACAGGATGCACATTCCTCCGGGCTATTTCCGAGCCCTTAAGCACGATAAAGGCATCCCCAGAAACGTATCCGTGCGCTACCGCTTTCTTGCCTGCAAGGTGAAGGATGATCGCATCACCAGCATCTTCGGATACCTTCGGCTTCCTTGCCGGTGCCTTTTTCTTTGCAGGAGGTGCATCCTCTGTCATCTCCTTTAGCAGGACTCCGTCGGCATTCTTCCATTCGATCAGCCCGTTTGAGTTCTTGCCGCATACGAACGATGACGCATACGAAGGGCTCCCGAAAGAAATGTCCTCTTGAAGGATGCCGGCCTTATTGATAATGGCCGCATGCTGTTCACGCGCCTTCTTCACTCCTGCAGGCAGGTAGTCTGCAGCTTCGGGATAAATGTAGCTTCCTTTCAGCACCCAGAAGCCATCATCCTCGAGCTTGCCCGTTGCCTTACCGCCTTTGCCATGACTCCGAGAGAAATAAAGAAGGTCTTCTTGTTTCTCGCCGTTGTCGTGCGAAGGCTGCGGTTCCAGAGCCTTATGCCCCAGTGCAGGCATGACGATCTGAGCGTTCATGATGAACTATTCAAGAAGGTCTCTTGTCTTCTTGGGAAGCTGGGACTGAGTAGGTGTATTTGCGTTCTTGACAATGTACCGCTTCGCATCCGAGATGATCCCGTGGAAGCGATTCTCGAGGTACTTAATCTTGCCCTTGTCGAGGATGTTGTCCGACGTCACCAGAGCAACGACCTCCGTCCAGAATGTGTCGCCTTTTTCGAACCCATGCGGCTGCATCAGCCTTTTGAGGACATCGTCGCCTTCGCCAACGTAAACGAACTGCCGGTTGGACTCGTCGTCACGACCGAACAGGAAATACACGCCCGGCGCATGAAGCTCCGGAAGGTCATTGCAGTTCTTCACGTCATCACGCGGAATCTTATATGCGATGCAATTCCAATTGGACAGTGTCGCCTGCCACCTTCCGGTGGCTGTTCCGTCCATCAAATATAAATCTATGCTCTTCCCAAGTGATGGCATCGATTCGTCTTCCTGTTATTCTTCTGGCGAACTGCCGAGCAGCGGCACCTTGTGTTTTTTCAGCATTTCGTTTATCGCGTATATCGAATTATTGGAGCATGCACCAAGCACGCATTTATAAATGTAGTCCTCTGTCTTCTTAGTGTTTAGTTTGAAGTCCGTTTTGTCGAATAGATCTTCCGCTTCAGCTGGCGAAAGCTTCAATCTAACGCAGAGTGCAAGAACTGTCTGCTTGCTGGTTGGGTATTCCTCATCGTTGCGGAGTCGCTGTATGGTTTTCACGCCAACGAGTGATTTGTCCGAGAGAGCTTCGACCGTCATCTTCTGCTCCCTCATGAACTGGACAAGCGATTCGGCAAACAACCTGGGGAGTTGTCTCTGCCTTGCAACGTATTTCGCAGCATTCTCCACAACGGCATTAAGTGCCTTGTTGTGCGGATTGTGCTCATCGTCTGCGCCCACCCAATATGCCGAAAAATCGGTGCGCAGGGGCTGATGTTATCGTCTGTGCCTACCCAAGGTTTACTCATGTTTTCGCCTCGATAAGTTCCTATTCTCCCAATCTCGCGAGATCGACCCCTTCTCCACAAGAAGCAGCTATCGCCGAAAGCCCCTGTTACATGTGAGTTTCAGCCACGTCACCCATCTGTGCGTGACAGCAAGGCTACCGTCTCTACATGCTTCGTATGTGGAAACATATCCACCGGCACAATGCGCTCTGGCTTATAGCCGCTGGCGAGAAGAACTTCCAGGTCGCGAGCCTGCGTTACGACATTGCACGACACGTACACCACCCGCTTCGGTGCCAGCTGCTCAACCGCCTTGAGGAAGGTTGGCGTAGAACCTGCACGCGGTGGATCAAGAACAACAACGTCGTAGGAAGCTCCGTGCTTGGCCTCCTGTGCAATAAAACGCGTGGCATCGTCGCAGACAAACCGTGCGGAAACGGCATTGGCGCGGGCGTTTCTCTTGGCCATGGCGATGTTGTTTTCAACTTGGTCCACACCGATAAGTTCAACGGGAATCCCACGAGAGTCGGCTTCCTTTGCCGCACAGATGCCGATGGTTCCGGTGCCGCAATACGCATCAAGAATCCTGAGAGGGCTGCCGCTAAGGGAATCCGTGCGGCCATGGCTTGTATGGTAGTTGGAACTCCCACTGCTGAGACGCTCGTCGTCGTTTTTCTCGCGTACGCCGAAAATACCTTCAAGCGCCAGTTGATACAAGACCTCGGTCTGCTCAGGGTTGGTTTGATAGAAGCTCGTGGGCCCAATCTCAAACGTGCAGTTTAAAAGCTTATCGTGCATGGTCGCTGCCCCCGCGAGCACGCGGGCTTCTCGCCCCAAAATGGCGTTCGTGCGTCTCTGATTGACATTGAGGATAATGCCGGTAATTTCGGGATGTAGCCTCTGAAGTGAGGATACGAACTCCCGTTCATGCGGAAGACGCTGGCCATTGACAACAAGTGTCAGAAGCATCTCGTCTGTGGCGTATCCCGTACGGATAACGGCATGCCGAAGCGTTCCTCGGCCGCGATCCTCGTCGTAGGCATGCACGCCAAAGCGAGAAGCAAGTCGCGCCACGTCGTTTAAGATATCGCGTGCACGCTGATCTTCTACGAGACACGCTTCACACGCCACAATACGATGAGTTCCTGCGGCATAAAAGCCTGACCGTACGCGGCCGCGTGTTCCCGGTGCAAAAGGAGTTGCAGCCTTATGCCTGAAGGCTCGCGGCTCTCTCATGCCACGGATGTCTTCTACAGAAACGCCGAACTTCTCGCAAAGAGGTCCTAATAGCTCAACTACCTGCTGCTGTTTGCGCTTGAGTTGAATGGGATAGGGGACCGATAACCACTCGCAGCCTCCGCAGGAGCGGGCAATAGGGCATGTGGGTGTGCGATATCCCATAAAATCCCCTCAATCTCCCCAAATGTATCCAGTTGATTGCAACATTTCCAATCTTGCAAATTTTCCTGCAGAACATTGTAGGCTATTACGCAACAACGCGCTGTAACGTGCAACGGTGCACTGCAACGCGTGAAACTCTCGGCACATTGGCGCCGTTGATACGAGGGGATGGGAAGACTATGGCACTGGTAAGCAAAATTGGCATCATCGGTACAGGTCACGTGGGAGCACATGTTGCAAATGCGCTGCTGTTTAAGGGTCTTGCAACGGAGCTTTATCTGAGCGATCTCGATGAGGTTCTTTGTAAGGCCCAGGTAAATGATTTGCTTGATGCCATGCCCTTTTATCCGCATCCTGCTCGCATATTTGAGGTTGACACCCGCTACGAAGAACTCGCCGACTGCGACATCATTGTGAATGCGGCAGGGCATATTGAAGCTGCGGCAGCAAGTCGCGACGGCGAGCTTTTTGTCACCACCGACGAGGCGCGCACATTCGCAAAGCGCATTTCCGATGCCGGCTTCAAGGGCATTTGGGTGAACATTGCAAATCCGTGCGATGTTGTTTCTACTGGAATCCAGTACCTCACCAGCTGCGATCCCACACGAGTCATCGGCTCCGGCACTACGCTTGACTCCGCACGCTTCCGTCATGCGCTTTCCGTGGCAACGGGCTATCCTGCAAGCTGCATTAATGCGTGGATGCTTGGCGAGCATGGCAACGGTCAGTTTGCCTTGTGGTCACACGTAACGTTTGGCTGCCTCACAGACAAAGAGGTTGAGGCTCAAACCGGCCTGAAGTTTGACCGTGCCCAGCTTGAGCAGGACGCGCGCATGGGTGGATATGTCACCTACAAAGGAAAGCACTGCACCGAGTACTCCATTGCAAACGGCGCCGTCGAGGTTATCGGGGCTATCGTCAACGATACAAAGCTCGTGACTCCGGTATCCACGCAGCTTGACAATGTGTATGGAGCATCCGGGTTCTACTCTTCACTCCCGGCCGTCATTGGTAAAGACGGTGTCGAGAAGGTCCTTGTGCCCGAGCTTTCCGATGACGAGATTGCGGCTTGGAAGAAGTCATGCGAGCACGTCAAGGGCAATATTGACCAGCTTGATTGGCTTAAGGTAGATGCTCGCGTGGAGTAGAGGGGATTTTCTTTTGAAACGATGATTTTGCTTTAACCGTGTGTAAAACGGCGCCGTGATTTTGGTTGCGGTGCCGTTGGCACATCTTGCTGCCATATCTTATCGCTACGTCTTGCCACCACATCTTAAATCCTTGTTGTAAACTGTTTTTTCTTGGCAGACATTTGTTTTTAAGGAGACGTTGTGAGTACCGAGAAAATCATTCATTCCAAGAGCGGCTGGCTTATGTGCGGTATTTGCATAGTATTATTCGCTCTTGCGGCATACCTTTTTGTCACTCTTATGACAACATTGGGAGGCGGTCATTCTTCAAGAGCAACGGTGTACCTGTTGGGAATCGTTTCCATTCGCTTAAGCATGCTTCCCATTGTGCTTGCCGTTTGCTTGGTGGTGGGGATTTTCTGCATGAGCGGACTCTTCTCGCTTCAGCCCGGTCAAGCTCGTGTGTGCGTACTTTTTGGTAAGTACGTGGGAACCATTCGTGATGAAGGTCTTCGGTGGGCCAATCCGTTTTATGCAAAGTCGCTTGGCAATTCCAGCAGCGCAGGAGATTTTGCCGGAAGCTTTATCGCTTCTACTCGAAACCGCACATCGGTAATCTCAACGCGTGCACGTACGCTGAACGGAGAGGTCCTTAAAGTTAATGATCGCATGGGCAATCCCATTGAAATTGCCGAGGTTGTTGTGTGGCGCGTGGATGATACCGCCAAGGCCGTTTTTGATGTTGATGATTACGAAAGCTATGTAAATATGACTGCCGAGACGGCCCTTCGCCATGTGGCAAGTATCTACAGCTACGATCACATGGAAGATGAGTCTGAATCGAGCAGTGCCATTACGCTGAGATCCAACATCGAAGAAATCTCTGAGGCACTGAAGGCCGAGCTTTCTCGGAACCTCTCGGTAGCAGGCATTTCTGTTGATGACGCGCGTCTGACGCATCTGTCCTATTCACCGGAGATTGCTCAGGCAATGTTGCGCCGCCAGCAAGCGGAAGCTATTATCGCTGCGCGTAAAAAGATCGTTGAAGGTGCCGTTTCAATGGTGGAGATGGCCCTTAAACAGCTTTCGGAAAATGGTGTCGTTGATTTTGACGATGACCGCAAAGCGGTTATGGCGTCAAATCTGATGGTTGTTTTGTGTGGTGAGTCGGAGGCGCAGCCAGTGCTTAATACCGGCTCTCTGCAGCAGTAATACTCGGTAAAAGGCCAGTAAAACTGAGCAGTATTTAAAAAAATCTTTTTTGACAGTTGTCGTACAAAACAGTAGTGTTTTGTACGACAGATTTGTACGACAGATATGACGTTGCCTATTGAGAGGTTAATTATGACCGATGTTATTTCCGGATCAGCAGAATCTGCAGCTCCTGTCTTAAACGTTCAGCACTTTACAAAGAAATACGGAAGCAAAGTGGCAGTCAATGATTTGACGCTTGATGTGTTGCCTGGGGATATCTATGGCTTTATCGGCCATAACGGCGCAGGAAAAACAACGCTCATCAAATGTATCGTTGGAGCACAGCCGTTTGAGGGCGGAGAGATTTACGTTGACGGCAAAAACGTCGTGAACGATTCAATCGCAACCAAGCAGCTTATTGCCTACGTGCCCGATAACCCGGATATCTATGAGTTTATGTCCGGCATCAAATATCTTAACTATGTTGCAGATATCTTTGGCGTCCCCGCGCAGGATCGCGTGGAGCGCATTACGGTGCTGGCAAATCGCTTGGGAATTACCGATTCTTTGGCTAACCCAATCTCCAGTTTCTCACATGGTATGAAGCAGAAACTTGTGCTTGTGAGCGCGCTTCTCCATGAGCCCAAGCTTCTTGTTTTGGATGAGCCGTTTGTGGGGCTTGATCCCGCCGCCAGCTTTGAGCTGAAAAAGATGCTGCACGAACTGGCTTCTCGCGGATCTGCAGTGTTTTTCTCCAGCCACGTGCTTGAAGTTGTCGAGAAGCTCTGCAACAAGATTGCCATTATTCGTGAGGGCAAGCTTTTGGCCGCCGGAGAAACCGAGGAGATTCGCGGCAATTCTTCGCTTGAGGAAGTCTTCTTGGGCATGGAAGTCGGTGCACCTGGCGTGACCGATGAGTTGGCCGCGGATATGGCAGCTGCCGAGAAGACCACTGCGTCGGAAGCGTCTGCCGCACCGACGGCTTCTGCCGCACCGACGGCCCCATCCGCGCCGGAGGCTCCTTCTCCCAAAGCTCCCGTCAGTCAAGAAGGTGATCGGTAATGGCCGACTCAAGACCTCCCGTACCGGGCGAGGAATTTGATGAGCTTCCGAAAGATGACTTTACTCCTGCAGAAGTAACGACGGCAGATGTAGCTCCGGCAAATCGGGAGAGTTTCAAGCTCCCCTCCAATCTCAAAGCGTTATGGCTCCTGTTGAAGGTGCAGATACTTTCAGTATGGACCAGTCAGAGATTGGGTCGTCGTCGCAACGGTAAGCATGGTGCCAACGGACTGACGATAGCCGTTCTTGTTTTTGCCATCATCGGTATTCTTGTGATGGCGGGCTATTTGTATGTCTTTGGCTTCGGGCTTGCCACGCTCGGCTTTGCAAAACTTGTGCCGCTTGTTGCGGTGCTTATCGCCTCGCTTGCAGGCGTTGCGTTTACGTTTGCAAAGGCAAATGGCGTGTTGTTTGGTTACAAAGATTACGACTTCATTATGTCGCTGCCGGTTAAGAAAACGGTTATCATTGCCTCGCGCGTCGGCGCCATGTATTCGGTGGAGATGTTTTGGGCGCTTATCACCATGGTACCTTTGTATGCAGGTTACTTCTCGGTGATGACCATAACACCGCTGCGTGTATTGGCGGCGCTTCTGTCCGTTTTGCTCGCTCCCAACTTGGCAACCTCCGTAGCCATTTTGCTCTCATGGGCTCTGACGGCTCTTGGCGCAAAGTTGCACCTTAAAAACTTCAATACCATCATCGGTGGTATTTTTGGCATGGTAATTGCCGTTCTCTATATCGTGGGAGTGACATCGTTTTCCGGTATGATGGGTCGAGATGGCGGCGTTTCATACGCTATCGTTAACTATAAAGAAGTCATATTTAATGCAGCAAATACCGTTGGTGCCATTTATGTACCTTCGCTTCTGGTATCCAATGTCTTCGCTACTGGAAACGTGTTGAGCCTGCTTGTCTTTATCGTGTTTTCGGTGGGTTCTCCGGCGCTTGTTATCGCGCTTCTCGCCAAATTCAACGACCGCGTTAACGCGTTGGTGGTAACTCAGGCTGCCAATAAGAAGTTTACCTCCACTCAGATTTCAACAAAAGAAAGCGGAGCGTTCCGAGCGATGGTAATCAAAGAGTTTCGCACGCTTTTTGGATATCCCGCATACTTTTTCAATACGAGTTTTGGCATGGTTATCTGTGTGATTCTTGCTCTTGTGGTGGCATTTTTTGGGGTCGATGGATTTGTCACATCAATCGTTGAAGATGATGTGGATGTTGCCCGGTTAGTTGCACCGATTGTACGCATAATCTTTGGATTTATGTCTACGTATTTTATATGCCTGTTCACGGCAGCAAGTTCTACGGCATCGGCAGTATCCTATTCCATGGAAGGTCATTCCAACTGGCTTATGGCAACCATGCCGGTAACGGCGCGACAGGTCTTTGGCTCAAAAATTGCGGCCAATATGCTCTATATTGTGGTAGGACTCCTGCTTTCAAATGGTATTTTGCTCATTTCCGGCAATATTGCTTTTGGTACGGCGGTGAGGAATTTTATTGTGCCGCTCTGCTTCTGCTTCTTCTCGGCAAATCTGGGTATGGCCATTGATGTGCGCCGTCCCAATTTTGACTGGGCAAGTGTTACCGAGGTAACAAAGCGTGGTATGTCGGTCATGGTGTCCTCGCTTGTGAGCGTTTTTGGCTCCATGATCGTTTTGGGAGTAAATTTTGTGCTCTTTGCGCTTCCGTCGTTTGTCAGCATGATGAACGGTGGTCCTTTGATGAGTGAAACACCTCTTAATGTGGGCATGATATGCACGTCGCTTATCTTTGCCGGCATAGGTGCCATCCTCTTTTCAGATACCGTTCGCCGAGGAGTTGTAATTTAACTTTTTATTCCAAAACCCTTTTGATTTTTTAAGACGGGCTTTCTAACAGCAGTTATATGGCGAGAAGACCCCCTGGTTCAAAATTATAAGAACACCTGCACATCGCGTTCGGCGATACGCAGGTGTTTCTTTTATGGCAATGCATTAGGGTAGGGGGTGTGAGAGGTTTTTACCCGGCAGCCGGGTGCACGTTTTGTGGAGGCACCTTTCAGTCTGCCATGAGAAGAGGAGGTCTATGGAGTAGGGGCGATAATACGCGCGGACGTTATGCGCACCATGCACGTAGAGTTACGTATAAATCTGCAATAAATGGAGGAAAACCATGAAAGGAATTAGTGTGCGGAGTGAAGTCGCACCGCTTAAAAAGGTGTTGCTTCACCGCCCTGGTAGGGAACTTCTTAATCTCACCCCGGCGTCAATGGAAAGGCTGCTCTTTGATGATATTCCATTCCTGAAAGTTGCACAGGAAGAGCATGACGCGTTTGCTCAGCTTCTTCGCGACAATGGTGTCGAAGTTGTGTACCTCGAAGACCTCATGACGGATGTCCTCAGGCTTCATCCTGAGCTTAAAGAGCAGTTCCTGATGCAATGGCTCGAAGAGGGCGGCATTCACACGGAAAAGTGGCAGCAGAAGCTACTCTCGTATTTGACTGAGAATTTTGAAGGCAAAGAACTCATCCTTAAGACGATGGAAGGAATCAATCTTAAGGAGTGCTACGACGTTGAGCGCAACCACTCACTGGTTGACATGGCTTCCTTTGAGCAGAAGTTGATTGTCGATCCGATGCCCAACCTGTACTTTACTCGCGATCCATTTGGTTCCATTGGATCGGGCATCTCGCTGAATAAGATGCGCTTCCCAACCCGTAACCGCGAGACGATTTATGCGGATTACATCTTCAAGTATCACCCTGATTACACAGGCACTCCGCTTTACACAAAGCGTACTGCGTTCTTTAACATTGAGGGCGGCGATATCCTTAACCTCAATGACAAGGTCTTGGCCGTTGGCGTTTCACAGCGCACAAGCCCCGAGGCTCTTGAAGCTCTTTCGATTAATCTTTTTGCGGATCCGGATTGTACGATTCGCACAGTTCTTGCATTTGCTATTCCTTCTTCCAGGGCATTCATGCACTTGGATACCGTCTTCACGGCAATTGACTACAACAAGTACACCGTTCACCCAGAGATCGTGGGACCGCTTCAGGTCTTCGAGATTACTCCGGGCACCAATGGTCACCGTCTGAACGTCCGTGAAGTCGATGCTACGCTGCATGATGTTCTCTGCAAATACACTGAAGTGGATGACGTGGATCTCATTACCTGCGGCGGAGACGATATGATCGCAGCCCAGCGTGAGCAGTGGAACGACGGTTCCAACACTTTGGCTATTGCGCCTGGTACCGTAGTGGTATACGAGCGCAATGACGTGACGAACCGCATCCTCCAGGAGCATGACGTTCATGTTCTGAGCATTCCAAGCGCCGAGCTGTCCCGTGGTCGTGGTGGCCCTCGCTGCATGTCAATGCCACTGGTTCGCGCCGAGTAAACTGCACGTATATTCATTAAAAGGGAGAATGTTATGGGAGTTAATGTTCGTGGCAGGAGTTTTCTGACACTACTTGACTATACGCCCGACGAGATTCGTTATCTCTTGGACTTATCGGTTGAGTTTAAGAACATGAAGCGCAACGGCGTAGACCACAGCTGGCTCAAGGGTCGCCAGGTTGTCCTTCTGTTCGAAAAGACTTCAACTCGTACGCGCTGCGCTTTTGAAGTGGGTGCAAGGGATTTGGGCATGGGAGTCACCTTCCTTGACTCCGGCTCTTCTCAGATGGGCAAGAAGGAGTCTTTGGAAGATACCGCAAAGGTATTGGGCCGTATGTTTGACGGCATTGAGTATCGTGGTTTTGACCAGGAAGTTGTTAAGGATCTGGCAAAGTATTCCGGCGTTCCCGTCTGGAATGGCCTCACCGACGATTTCCATCCCACACAGATGCTCGCAGATATCATGACGGTTCAGGAAGAGTTCGGTGATGTCCGCGGACGTAAACTGACGTTCTTCGGTGACGCTCGCAATAACGTAGCCAACTCACTGATGGTTGTCTGTGCCAAGCTGGGTATGCATTTCTGCGCTTGTGGTCCAAAAGAGCTTATGCCTAAGCAGGAGCTTATCGACAAGTGCGAGGCAATCGCCAAAGACACACACGCCGTCCTTGAGTTTACCGATGACGTTAAGGTTGGCGCCAAGGATGCGGATGTTTTGTACACCGACATCTGGCTGTCTATGGGTGAGCCTGAAGAGCTTTGGGCTCAGCGCATTGAGCTGCTTCGTCCGTATCAGGTCAACAAGGAGGTTATGGCAGCTGCTAAGCCAACGGCCATCTTCCTCCACTGCCTGCCAAGCTTCCACGATCGTCACACAACCATTGGCGAGAACATCTATCAGAAGTATGGTCTTGAGGCTATGGAAGTTACTGACGACGTGTTCCTGGGTCACCAGGCTCGTGAGTTTGAAGAGGCTGAAAATCGTATGCACACCATCAAGGCTGTGATGTACGCAACCTTGAAGTAACAACAGAACTACTGTGGTCGTGCTTGGGAGAATTGCTTTTGTAAGTCTCCCAAGCAACGACTCGAGGGAGATATGTGATTCATATGTCTGTACAACAAAAAACGAAGAAGCGCCTTGGCACATACGGCATACTTCTTCTTGTACTACTCTTTGTTGCAATCTGCACGTGGCTTACCAACGGTCAGCCGTATATAACGGATGAGGGCGAGCAGGCTGCAGTTGCGGGAGCCACTTTCCAGCAAATTCTTATGGCTCCGATTGCCGGCTTCCATAATGCAGGCGAAGTCATTGGCTTCGTATTCTGCTTGGGTGCCTTCCTGGCCTTGGTTAATGCAACCGGCGCTCTGGAAACAGGAATCCATGTTCTTGTTAAGAAGCTCAAGGGCAAGGAGCTCGTCCTTGTGTGGGTTCTGATGTTCTTGTTCTCGGTAGGCGGAACAACCTACGGCATGGGTGAGGAAACCGTTGGTTTCTACATTCTGCTTGCGGCTACGATGACGGCCGCCGGAATGGATCCCGTGGTTGGTGCAGCTACCGTATTGCTCGGCGCCGGTTCAGGCGTTCTTGGCTCAACTATCAACCCCTTTGCTACCGGTGCTGCCGTTGACGCAGCACGTTCAGCGGGCGTTGAGGTTAACATGGGTATCCTCTATCTTGAGGGCGTCATTTTATGGCTTGGCACCTATCTGATTTCCGTAGTTGGTGTTACAAAATACGCAAGGCATGTTATTGAAACAAAGGGTTCAATCCTGACGGCCGATCAGCTTTCCGAATGCCAGAAAGCGTACGGCAATATGGAAATTAGCGATGAAGAGAAGCTTACCGGCAGGCAGAAAGTCTGCATGATTATTTTTGCGCTTACCTTTGTCGTCATGATCCTTGGCTTTATCCCTTGGGGCGACCTCAACGAGTCCATCGCAGACGGACTTGCGTGGACGTCTATCCTTACCGGCAATGCGCTTGGTTCTTGGTGGTTTGATGATGCGGCAACATGGTTTATGCTCATGGGCATCATCATTGGCATAGTCGGTATGACCGATCGCTCAAAGATGGCAACAACCATCATCTCCGGCATTGGCGACATGGTCTCCGTTAACGTCGTCATCGCGCTTGCTCGTGCAACGGCGGTACTGATGTCACAGACAGGACTCGGCAGCTGGATGGTTCAGGCTTCGGTTACTGCTCTGACACAGTCCGGTATGCCTGCGGCACTCTTTGGGTTCTTGGATTACATCCTTCATATTGGCCTCAGCTTCCTGGTGCCGTCTTCTTCCGGCCTGGCCGCGCTTTCCGCACCGATTGTTTCACCAATCGTTTCCGGCCTCAACTGGTCGGTGGAGACCTCCATTATGTGCAACGTTGCAGCCAATGGTCTTGTAAACCTGTTTACACCAACCTGCGGCTTCATTATGGGCGGCCTTGCACTTGCTCGCATTCCATACGAGACATGGCTCAAGTGGGCAGCAAAACTTCTGGTTATCATCGGAGTCTTTGTCGCTGTCGTACTGACGGTCTTCATGCTGGTACTGAGCTAATAAAAGCTGCGTTTATATAAAACGCCGTTCATACGGTCGGTCGGGTTTCTCGGCCGGCCGTATTTTGTATGCTTGACGTACATGTACTCTGTTTGAGGCGAGAAGTCCTATTGAAGCGGTGTGCCGGTGGTACAATGAGCAAACCTGCGGCATACGAGTAAAGGAAACAAGATGCAGAAGTTTGTAACGGACGAAGATTTTTGGGATTTGTTTCCGGAGGCGGCAATTGCAGTTCTTTCCGTGCGTGGCCTCAAAGAGGACAATCTGACCGAAGCCCAGAAAAACGAAATTAAAGATATACTCGCCGAGGCAAATAAGCAGGCGGCAAAATATGTTCCAAATGAGCCCATCTCCGCAAATGACGTGGTAAAAGTGTGGCGCGAGGCATATCAGAAGTTTCCCACCAAAAAAGGTGCTCGCTGTGCTATAGAGGCGCTGTTAAAACGCGTACTGCATGACACGCCGGTGGGATCCATTGTGCCATCAGTTGACATTACAAATGCAATCTCGCTCAGGTATGCGTTTCCTATAGGTGTTGAGAATATTGACGCATTCGTAGGAGATCTGCACGTAGGCACCATGAAGGGCGATGAACCTTTCCGACCCATCGGATCTGATCACGATGAACCACCGCTTCCGGGAGAACTTGCATATTATGACAGTGAAGGCGTTGTATGCAGGTGTTGGAACTGGCGCGATGGTCAGCGAACGCAGATGCAAGACAACACGCCAAATGCATTTATCGCCATGGAATGCGTAGAGCAGGGGCGCAGAGAAGATCTTCAGAAGGCTCTGGACGATCTTGCAGAACTTTTGACAACATACTTGCATGCAGAAATTGTAGCTTCCGCGATTGTTACCAAAGACAACCCTGAGGTTACTTTGAGGTAGGAATCCGCGATAGGACATTCTTGATACGGCGCGTACTCCGCGCCGTATTTTTTATCGCACATACCGTTCGCCGAGGAGTTGTGTGGCGGCCAGCAGCAAGGGGTTCTAGTCGCTCTTTCAAATACTATCTTCTACCAGCTAAGACACAGCGAGAGGAATAAGTTTCGTCAAAACTTTTTGATGCGGTGATTGTCACTCGTCGATATGTGGGTGCTTCCGGCGCGGCAATGCTTTACGGTAGAAAAGCTAGAGGTTTTCTTGTTCGGTGGTGTGCCGGCAGGTTTGCGCGTTGATATAGTACGCGTCCTTCTCGGCTGCTACCGCAGTTAGAGGAGGCATCATGGCCGAAAAAGGTGTTGAGCGCGTTAAGAATGTGGTTTTGGTAGGCCAAGGCGGCGTGGGCAAGACCATGCTTGCGGAGGCAATGTTGCACCTGACGGGTGCTACGACCCGTTTGGGCGGCCACGCAGGTACCAAGCCCACGCTTGATTACGATACCGAGGAATCCGAACGAGGATTTTCCATTTCCACTACCATTGCGCCCGTGGCTTGGAAAAATACGCGCATCAACGTGTTGGATGCACCGTGCTATCCGGATTTTGTCGGTGATGCATATGCTGCGATGAGTGCCGGTGAGACTGCCGTCTTTGTTGTTGATGCGGCAAGTGGTCCCGGTACCATCACTACGCGGCTCTGGTATGCCGCCGAGAATCTTTCCCTGGCGCGCGCTATTTTTATCAACCGTCTTGATCGCCCGGATGCGGATCACAATACGGCCATGGAGTTCTTGCGTGAGCGCTTTGGCAACAAGTTGGGTTCCGTAACAATCCCCATGGGTTCCGGTGAGGCATTTAGCGGTGTCATTGATGTCGTACACCAGAAGGCTCGCCATCTTGTGGACGGGAAACCGGTGGTTGAAGATATACCTGAGGAATACGCTGCCGCTGCAGCCGATGCGCGCGCCACTCTGACCGAGCTGGTGGTTGAAGCCGACGATGAGCTCATGATGCGTTATCTTGACGGTGGTGAGATTACCCAGGAAGAGCTCGAAGGTTTGCTCAATAAAGCTCTGGTTGATCGCGTGTTTGTACCGGTATTTGCCGGCTCGTGTGTACGCGAGGAAGGCGTTATTGCCTTTATGGACGCCGTTGAAGGCTGGTTCCCGCAGATGGCCGATTTTGGCCGTATTCCGTTGGTGAATGGCGAGCAGCTCGATATTTCTCCGGATGACGAGCGTCCCGTTGCGTTTGCCTTCAAGTCGCTGCAGGATCCTCAGAACGGTCGTTTGACGTTCCTGAAAGTATTGGCGGGAACACTCCAACCGGGTGTTGAGCTCACCAATGCACGTACACGTAAGGCCGAGCGTCTTTCGCATCTGTACCGTATGTGCGGCCGTGAGACCACCGATGTGGCCCGTGCCGCTGCGGGAGACATCGTGGTGGTTCCCAAGCTTGAAGCGCTGACGGGAGATACGCTTTCTGCGACAGGTAAGGTTGAAGCTGCGGCGTTCCGCTTCCCCAACTCGCTCTATCGCATTGCCATTGAACCTGATGAGCGTGGTGCGGAAGGCAAACTCTTCGCGTTTTTGGAGAAGGCTGCTGCCGCAGATCCCACGCTTCGCATTGAACGTGATGAGGATACCGGTCAGACGGTCGTCTCTGCCATTGGTGAAGCGCAGGTAGCCGTGTTGCTTGATCGCCTGGAATCCCGCGCCGGGGTAGGCGCCCATAAAGTGGCACTCCGTATCCCATATCGTGAGACCATCCGTCGTGTGGCAAGCGCACAAGGTCGCCATAAGAAGCAAACCGGTGGTGCCGGACAGTATGGCGACTGCTGGCTTCGCGTTGAGCCTAATCCCGATGCAGGATACGAGTTTGTGGATGAAGTGGTGGGAGGCCATATTCCACGCGGCTTCATTCCTGCCATCGATAAGGGCGTGCAGGAAACCATGCGTGAGGGCGTGCTGGCGGGGTATCCCATGATCGACATCAAAGTTGCGGTATACGAAGGCAGCTATCACCCCGTCGACTCCAACGAGATGGCATTTAAGACGGCCGCCCGCATTGGTTTCCAAAAGGCTATCGATCAGGCAGAGCCCGTACTTCTCGAGCCGATGGCACATCTTAGGATTACCGTTCCCGACAGCTATGCCGGATCTGTGATGGGTGACGTTTCTGCGTCTCGAGGCCGCGTGGAAGGCATGAATGCCGGTACGGGCACGGCACTTGGGCAAACTACCATTGAGGCAACCGTCCCGTATGCCGAGGTAACCGATTACGCCACGCGCCTGCGCTCTCTTTCGCGTGGTACCGGTGAGTACGAGGTGGAACTCTCGGGGTATGAGCAGGTTCCTCACGACATCCAAGCCAAGTTGGCCGCCGAGTATGCAGAGCGCCGCGCGGCGGGAGAGCGATAAGAGCGGGCCACGGGCTAAGAGCCAATTGCTTGCGCCAGCGTCCAACACTCGCACCGACGTCCAGTACCTACGCTAAGCCCGCAGTGAAGTAAAACGGCTGGTATCTGCGCTGAGTCTACATCAATACATAAACGACTCGATGGAGCATCCGGAAAACGGGTGCTCCATTCTTACGAAAACGTCACCTTTTTGTAAGTTAGTTCTATGGCACGTCCACTCTTTGTAGCAGATGATAAAAACACTTGATACTCTCAGATGGCGAGAAGTGAAAGAACGAGAAAAGAGCGTGATGGTATGAGTCTGCTTTCAAAAATAGCAGTCGGTAACGTGAGGCGTAATCTAAACGACTTTGGTGTGTACTTTGCCGCCCTTGCAGCGGGCGCTTGCCTCATGTACTCCTATGCCGCATCCGGAGACTACCTCTTCAAACTGGTTACGGATGAGTCGGTTCGGGGACTTTTCGTGGCAGAAGCGAATTACAGTTTGGCCTTTGGCATATTGCCTCTTTTGGTGTTTTTGAATGTCGCTTCGTATGCCAATAAGTTCCTCATTCGCCGCCGGCTGCCGGAGTTTGCCCTTTATGAGCTGGCCGGCCTTGAGAAGCGCAACGTTACAAGCGTGCTGCGGCTTGAGACCGCCATTGTTGCGGGAAGCGCACTTGCGGCCGGACTTATATTGGGCGTTCTCATTTCACCTTTCGTTGAGATGATTGTTGCATGGGCGTATCGGTTGCCGGTGCGTTTTGTTATGGTCTTCTCGCCGCTTGGCACGGCAGTGACTATCGTCGTATTTGTGTTGACGATTCTGGTACTGTCCCGAGGGAGTCGGCGCGTACTACGCAAGTCAACGCTCCTTCGGATGATGAGCGCAAAAAAGGAGAGCGATTCCTCCAAACCCATTTCGGTTGGTCGGGCGATTGTGGATCTGATTTTTGGCGTGGCTTTGGTAAGCGTTGTGTATGTGGTTTGCGCAAACGTTCCCGTGGCCTTTTTGGGACTCATGATTCCGCTGGGCGCGTGCGCCATTTTTGGATCGTTTTTTATATTTCGAGCAACACTGGTGTTGCTTCCGCGTCTTATTAAGCATATTCCCGGCGTGTGGTATCGAGGCCTGACGGCGTTTACGGTGCGGCAGACCGAAGGCGTGGCACGTAATGCTTCAAAGGCGATGACCTGCTCGGCAGCTCTTTCTTCGGTTGGTATGTGCATGTTTGTGTTTGCAGTGGTTCTGCACGATCAGATTGGAGCTATGGCATTTGAAGGCGGTGTGCAAACGGATGATATTCCGGGTATTTTTGGTGCGCTTATTTTCACGTGCGCGTTTTATGCGGTCGTGCTTTTGGTCTTTGCTTCGGTCATTTTGGCAATACAACAGCTGTCGCTGGCTGCCGATAACCGCGAGAGGTACCACAAGCTTGTTGAGTTGGGCGCCTCACCGCAAATGCTTTCGAAGAGCCTGCTTATGGGCGTGCTGTTCAACTTTATCTTGCCGGGAATCTTTACGGTCATTCACGCCATCTTTGGACTGAACGTTATCCGCTTTATGGGGTATGAGATGTTTCAAGCTGATATAGAGCCTGCTATCTGGCCTGTTGCAGCACTGACGCTTGCGGGTTTTGTCGTTTATTTCCTTATCACATACGCAGGAGCCAAAAGAAACGCACTGGCATAAAGACGCGCATAAAATGCAAGACGGTAGTTTGGCGCAAGAGCGTACGTACGAAATCGGTGATATGGTATGTGTATGAGGTAATGAAACCAAACAAACCGCGAAGAACGGACATGCGTATGCCGGGCATATTCAACTTTGGTCAAAACAAAGACGGGGATATGAGCTCTCGTGGCAACAATGACAAGCGACCCGACGGCCAGAAGCTCGTACCGGGAACACGCAGGTTGGCTCTACGCTTTTGTGGAGAAGTTCAAGGTGTCGGTTTTCGTTGGACGTCGCAGATAGTGGCAAACCGTGTGGGTTGTACCGGTTGGGTAAAAAATGAGTTCGACGGCAGCGTCTCCATGGAGCTGCAGGGAACGGACGAGCAAATAGGCCTCTGGTTTACGGGGTTTGCAAAGTCCTATGCGCATCGACCGCTTAGGTATCATATTGACGAGAAACGCGAGCTTACTCCCATAGCTGATGAGCACCGTTTTGAAGTTCGATTCTGATTGTGCTTCAGGGCCTTTCGTATAACGTAGCCGTATGTGGGGTACTAACCTTTAGCATCCCAGCATACAGAAAGGTCTCGCATGTATCTCGAGAAGATCAATGATCCTGAAGATGTTAAAAAACTTGATGCAACAGGCCGCCAAGGTCTTGTTGATGAAATCCGCGCAGCGCTTTTGAGCCGTGCGTCCAAGCATGGTGGTCACTTTGGTCCTAACTTTGGCATGGTAGAGGCTACCGTTGCACTGCACACGGTATTTGATTCCCCGCATGACCACATCGTTTACGATGTATCCCACCAAACGTATCCGCATAAGATGCTGACCGGTCGCAAAGAAGCGTTTACGGATCCCGAGCACTACGACGATGTCTCGCCTTATACGGACCCCGATGAGACTCCGCACGATCTTTTTAAGATAGGGCACACGTCTACCTCCATCAGCCTTGCACTTGGACTTGCAAAAGCCCGTGATTTACGCGGCGGCCACGAGAATATCATTGCCGTAATTGGCGATGGCTCAATGTCTGGCGGAGAAGCACTTGAAGGCTTGAACGTGGCTGGCGAACTTGATTCAAACTTTATCATCGTCTTCAATGATAACCAGCGCTCCATTGCCGAGAATCACGGCGGTATGTATGACCAGTTCAAAGAGTTGCGCAAGTCCAACGGAGCCGCGCCTCACAACCTCTTTAGGGCTATGGGTCTTGACTATGTTTATGTTAATGACGGAAACGATACCGAGGCTCTTATCGCCACATTTAAGCAGGTAAAAGATATAGACCATCCTGTAGTGGTGCACATCAACACGCTCAAGGGCAAGGGATACGAGCCTGCGCTTAAAGACGAGGAGGCGTGGCATTGGCACGGTCCCTTTGACATCGCTACCGGTCAGAGTCTAAGCGACGGCCCTGCTCCTGAGTCGTATGCCAATCTTGCCGGGGAGTATCTGCTCAAGCGCGCTGAGACGGACGAGAATCTCCTGGTTGTTGCATCTGCCGTCCCGTTTGCGCTGGGCATGTCGCCTGAGCGCAGGGAGCGCATGGGCAAGCATTATCTTGATGTGGGTATTGCGGAAGAGACAGCCGTAGCGATTGCTTCCGGTGCAGCCCATGCGGGCGCGCACGTGGTATGGGGTTCCTCAACCACCTTTCAACAGCGCGTATACGATCAACTGAGCCAAGATCTTGCGCTTAACGGCAATCCTGCGGTAATTGTAGGCAATTCCGGTTCGGTGTGGGGTATGAGTGACGTGACGCATGCGTCGTTCTGGACGATTCCGATGATTGCCAACATTCCCAATATCACCTACCTTGCACCAACGAATGCCGAAGAGTACCTTGCGATGCTTCATTGGGGTCTTGACCAAGAGAAGCACCCGGTCTTTATCCAGGTTCCCGGTGGTCCTGTCCGCCACGCCAAAGGTCCCGTGCGAAAGTCCTATGATGATCTGCGCGCTGAGGTAGTGCGTCGTGGCTCTAAGATAGCAATCTTTGGTTTAGGCAGCCTCTTTAACATGGGCGAGAAGACCGCCGATATTCTTCGTGAATCCCTCGGCTTTGAGGTAACCCTGGTGAACCCGCTTTTTGCCTCCGGCCTCGACAGCGAGCTGCTTGATAATCTGGCGGTGAACCATGACATCTTTGTGACGCTTGAAGACGGACAGCTGGAAGGTGGCTGGGGCCAGACTCTCGCTTCCTACTTTGGCAATTCGGACAAACACGTGCTCAATTACGGCATCAAGAAGGACTTCTATGATCGCTTCAAGGCAGATACGCTTCTGCGCGAGAATCGCCTTGAGCCGGAGCTTATTGTGGCTGATATCCGAGCGGCACTCCGGCGCTGCACCAACTAGTGCGTCGCTGGTGTCGCTTTTCGGGCGCGCTTAGACTTTGCTTTATATAACGCTTGGCTGCATGTGTGTAGTCAGGCGTTTTTTCTGATGAAATACTATGAATTCCAAAAGCATAGAAACCGTATTTTAACCTACGACATTTTAGTGATACGCACAATAAAGTAATACGTACACTCGGAGAACTAGTGGGGAGGCGTGATTTTTTTAACGCATTTTCCTATATCTATTTATCTAGAAATGTAATACAATATTGGTATTACATTTAAAGCTGAGAAGGCGGGTGTTATGGATGTAATTGTTCACAAAAGGATCATGGAGCGTCATCCAGAGCTCACGGAACAGGATGTATCGGACGCATGGGAGAATGCTTTTACGTATGCATCAAGGACACATTGCGCACATCCTTTTGAAACGATGGCGTTGGGGTATGACGGTAAATCACGATTAATAGAGATGATTGCTCTTCCTAAAAACGCCTGTTGGATGATTTACCATGCTATGACGCCCCCTTCTAGAAAGTTTTTAACCGAAATCCAAGGGAAGAGATAGGAGATTTTCATGAAACACACGTTATATGATGGCAGTGAAATTACAGACGAGGAACTTGAACGACTTGCCGATGAGTGGGAAAACGACACGTGGGAGGGTCAGCTCATCAACATTTCTCCTGGCCGTCCTCCTCATCCAAATCAGGAATTAAAGCCGGTGACGGTTAAACTCCCTGTGGCTATGCTTCAGGCGATTGCGGCAAAAGGAGTCAACCGCTCAGATTTTATCCGCCGTGCTATTGCCGCAGCGCTATAAGCAAGCACACCGGCGTCAACTCAGGCAAACTGGCTGCGATAAAGCTCAGCGTATATACCGTTGGCATCAAGAAGCTCACTGTGCATGCCCTGCTCGATAATGTTTCCGTGATCCATTACAAGGATAAGGTCGGCATCTACAATCGTGGAGAGACGATGAGCAATAACAAAGCTTGTTCGGTTCTCCATGATGGCTTCCATTGCTCGAACAATCGCCTGTTCGGTGCGGGTATCGACCGATGAAGTTGCCTCATCAAGAATGAGGATTGCCGGATCGGTGAGCATGGCGCGTGCAATGGTGAGAAGCTGTCTTTGACCTTGGCTTATGGCCTCCGCATCATTGGAGAGCTGCGTGTCGTAGCCATGAGGAAGCGTGCGTACAAAGAAATCTACGTGGGCGGCACGGGCGGCTGCCTCTATTTCTTCTCGAGTTGCATCGGGTTTTCCGTACGCGATATTCTCGGCAATAGTGCCGTCAAAGAGCCACGTATCTTGTAAGACCATGCCAAACTGGCGTCGAAGATCGGCGCGTGCCAGATTGCGCGTGTCTATTCCGTCAAGCGTGATGCGCCCGCCGTTTATCTCGTAGAAGCGCATCAGCAAATTGATGAGGGTGGTCTTACCGGCACCCGTTGCGCCAACGATGGCTATCTTCTGTTCCGGATGAGCTACGAGATTAACATCATGCATCAGGGGATTGTTCTTGTCGTATCCAAAACGGACGTGCTCAAAGGTAATACGCCCGCGTACGGGATCAGGTAACCGCCGCGTTTATGAGTGCCGACAACTCAGTAGGGATATAGAGCATTCCCACGATATCGCAGAGAAGGGTAAGCAGGGTAAGGACGGCCAAACCCTTATATGGAGCAATCAGGGTGCCAAGAAGTTTCCAAGGAGATGTTCCGGTGACAGTACTCGTCTTTGCGGTAGTGTTGAAATGAGTAGATTTGGTAGACATCAGAAGCAACTCCTATAAAATTATCAGGTTTGCACAGGTTAGACTGAATTTGTATAAAAGTCAAAACATATGGCCGCTTCTCAAATGCTATGCTCAAAATAACAGAAATACGTAGCATAAAGCTATCCGCTACAATAGCAACAGCCACCCAAATCCTACGGAGGAGACCATATGTTGAGTGCAGTGCAAATTAAGCCTGATGTGTATGCCGTTGGTGCCATTGATTGGAACGCCCGAGAGTTCCATGGGTATACCACTGAGCAGGGCATTACCTATAATGCGTATCTTATTTTGGACGAGAAGGTCACGCTTATCGACACGGTTAAGTACACCATGACAGAGGAACTTATCGAGCGCATCCAAAGCATTGTTGATCCGGCAAAGATTGACGTTGTGGTATGCAACCATATTGAGATGGATCACTCCAGCTCGCTACCGGCCGTTCTCAAGGTGGCGCCAAATGCTGCAGTGTATGCCTCGGCTCCGCAGGGCGTTAAAGAACTTAAAGCGTTTTATGGAGAAGACCTTGAGGTAAACGGCGTAAAAACGGGAGACACCCTGAGCATTGGCAAGCGTACCCTTCACTTTGTGCAAACACCGATGGTGCATTGGCCCGACAATATGGTTACCTACTCCGACGTCGATAAGATTCTCTTCTCCAACGATGCGTTTGGACAGCACTATGCTTCTTCCACACGCTTTGACGATGAAAGCGATTACTGCGAGGTTATGAAACAAGCGCGCAAGTACTACGCCAACATTGTGTTGCCGTATGGCCGTCAGGCAGACTCGGCGGTAACGGCGGTCAAAAAGCTTGGTTTGGAGAACATAGATATTATCGCCCCCGCTCATGGCGTTGCGTGGCGCTCACACGTGAAAGACATTATCGACGCGTATGAGGGGTGGACATCCGGTACGCTGAAAGAAAAAGCACTGGTTGTCTATGATTCCATGTGGGGCTCAACCGACAAGATGGCCCATGCGCTGGTGGATGGCTTTTTGGCACAGGGCATTCCCGTACAGCTTTGCGACCTTAAAGAGACGCACGTCTCCAATGTGATGTATCACTTCCTTGACTCCAAGTATGTTTGCGTTGGATCTCCTACGCTCAACTCCAAGTTCTTGCCCACGGTGAGTGCATTTTTGACGTATATGACAGGCCTTTCTCCTAAAAACGAGCATCGTATTGGTTTTGCATTTGGCTCGTACGGCTGGGCGCCGCTTGGTCCCAAGATGGTTGAAGAAGAGCTTGAGAAGGCCGAGTTTACCCTTCCGTATGGCAAGGCGTATACCATTGGCTGGCTGCCGTCCGAGGAAGATTTGAAGGACGTTCGCGCTCAGGTGGAAAAACTCGTATAGTAAAAGCCCGGAGTAAACGTCAAAGTGGAAAAGTCCGTGAATTAGTTACGCTTTTATAAAGAATTGATCAGGAAATAGCCACGTAGAGTACAATACCTACGTGGCTTTTTAACTTCGATTAGGCAGGTGCCCATACCACATATGGACGTAGCGTTAAGTATTTTAGTGACACTGCTTTTGACCTTGGCAAACGGCTATTTCTCGGCTTCCGAGATGGCCGTAGTCAGTGCAAGGAGGACGTCGCTTGAGCCGGAGGCTGAGGAGGGCGATGAGCGCGCTCGTGCGGTTCTCGACCTCACCAATGACTCTGGGCCGTTTTTGGCAACGATTCAGGTGGCCATTACGCTGGTGGGTTTTGCGTCGTCTGCTTTTGCCGCAACAAGTCTTTCTACTCCGCTTGGCAGCTGGCTTACGAGCATGGGCATGCCTTCAGATTTTTCGCACCCAACCGCCGTGGTGGTCATTACACTGATACTCTCGTATGTTTCCACGGTTATCGGAGAGTTGGTGCCAAAACAGATTGCTCTTTCCAATGCGGAAAATGTTTCCAAGGCAGTTGTTGGCCCTATCCGCTTCTTTATGACGTTAGCAAAACCCATTGTTATTTTGAATTCAGCTTCTGCAAATGGTATTGCAAAACTTTTAGGTATTGACGTGCATGAAGATCACCAGGATTTTTCCGAGGAGGAGCTTCGCTATATTGTCAAAGACTCTGACGAGCTCTCCGAAGAAGAGAAGTCGATGATCCATGAGGTTATCGACATGGGCGATACGGTTGCGCGCGAGGTTATGGTGCCACGCGTTGACCTTACTACCATGGAAGACACTTCCACGCTGTCCGAGGTGCTTGTGGTCATGCGTAAGACCGGCTATTCTCGCATTCCCATCTACCACGATAACGTTGACCGTATTGTGGGAATTGCACACATAAAAGATATTATCGAGCCCATTCTTGAAGAAAATGCTGGCGAGAAGCACATTGCGCAGTATGTCCGCGCAGCAAACTATATTCCTGATACGAAGGACATCATCCCGCTTCTTTCCGAGATGCAATCTTCTCGTGATCAAATGGTAATTGTGGTTGACGAATACGGCGGTACTGCAGGCGCTATTACGGTTGAAGACATTGTCGAGGAGATTGTCGGTGAAATTGCCGATGAATTTGACCCCGACAACAAGTACCTTACGCAGTTAAGCGATAGGGAATGGCTGGTTGACGGCCGTTTCTCGCTTGACGATGCGGCAGAGCTTGGATGGCCGGTTGAGGACTCGGAAGAGTATGAGACCATTGCAGGGTTTGTGCTTGAGCTTGCAGGCCGACTTCCGCGGCCGGGGGACACGTTTGAAAAGGACGGCTGGCAGTTCCGCGTGCAGATGATGCGCAGGCGCAGGCTGTCGCTCTTACGGGTGATTGCACCGGAGCCTCAGCAAACTTTGGAGGAAAAAACCGGCGTACGTGAAGACACTGCGGAAAAAACGACCGCTAACGGATGAGCTTATATATAAATTGCAATTTTTGACTACAATATGATGAGTAATTCTCTCATTTGAGCAGGAAGAGGACGAGACATGGCAGAGCTGATTCACATTAAAAAGGTTGTCGTAGGGCCAAGAAACCTTGACGCTACGATTCAGCTTTCAGATGATGCACCACGTATGACCTCTGATGATGCTATTGGCACACGGCGTGTTGTGGACCTCCTTCCGGGGGTCGAGAAGCACGCGTGTCTTGGTGATACGGCGCCTCAGTTTGGCGATGTCGTTTCCGACACGGAAGTGGCACACCTCCTTGAGCATGTGGCGGTGGAGCTTCTCGCCCTTACAAACAGGGCAGGAGACATTACGTCCGGTCGTACGACAACGCTTGACGAGAAACTCGGTCTGTTTGAGGTAAGCCTCGCATGCCCCGATGACGTGCTGGTGGCCGGAGCCCTTTCCAGTGCGGCGTGGATTTTGAACTGGGCTTATGCAGACGAGGAAGATCCCAAACCAAACATCGAGGCAATTACGCAAGGCCTTGTGGCGCTTGTTAAAAGCGTTGACGGTGAGGATGCGTCTGAGGAAGACCTTTCGGAAGAAGATCAGCCTTCCGATGTTTTGATCGGCGAGGAAGACGGATCTTTTGAGGGTTCTGAGAGAGACGAAGTTGCCGAGGAGTTTGCCGAGGGCGAACTTGTAGATGAAGCGGCTTATGAGGCGTCCGGTGAGCATGATTATGACGTGGAAGACGTTGAGGATGCTTCCTACAACGAAGCGAATCCCAATGAGTCAACGCGCGCAACGTTTTATGACGATCAATATAGAGAGGTGTCGTCTGATGCAGAAGACGGTGCCGTTGACGATGATTGGTACGATGACGAGCAGCTCGATTCCCCTGCGGAAGATGTCGAAGACCGGAGTTTTGATGAAACGTATGATCATCCATACGTGGAGGAAGATGAAGACGCGGGGACTGCGGACGCCACCGATGCCGCCGCTTCCGATGCTGAGGATGATTCTGCGTCTGCAGAGCATGTGGATGCCGCGGATTCGCACAAAGGTACGTCGTTTGACGACGACCTGCCCGATGACTGGAGTATGATTAACGTACCGAGGCCACGGCCTGTGAGATAGGCGCGTGAGCGGTACGTTTCGGAAGAGCAGCACATACTGCTCTGATAGGAGGTTCCCATGAGCAAGAAGTCTGCCGGATTTTTAGCCGGGGCTATTTTTGGCGCAGCAGCCGGTGCAGCTGCAGGTTTGTTTTTGGCACCGCGACCAGGTGAGGAAACCCGTGCAATGGCGGCTGACGCAGTAAATGACGCATGGGATTCCGCACTTGATTCCTATGAGCGCACTTCTCGCGTGGTAAGCGATAAGATCGATGAGGTGCGTCCAACGGTTGATGCCAAGACTGACGAGCTTCGTGCAAAGGTTGATCTGGCTCGTGAGCGCATGGATCAGCTCCGTGAATCGCTTTCCGATGCGGTCGCTTCCGCTTCCGAACAGGTACAGAACGGCGCTGAGGCTGTGGCGGATTCCGTTTCAGCTCAGGTTGCCCCAAGCCCCTCCGAGGCCGAAGGGGTAACCATTGAAACCGTTGCCGGCGAAGAGCACGAAGCCGAGCGTACTGAGTTTTAGGGTTTAACCGGCTCAAGGAGTATGTACTGGAACGGGACGTCCATGGACGCCCCGTTTTTGTCGAAAGGGTTTTCGTGAAAACAAACGAGCTTATAGGTATTAAGGTATACCTTCCAAAAAAGCAGAATAAAAAGGATAGGGAAGCCGGACAACAGCGTTCGTCAAAACTTGGACGCATCCATGTGATTGTGTTTGACTCTGACCTTCCGCAGGTGGTGGGCGTAATGGTCCAACGTCCCGATATTGTGGGTATGGTAAAGCGCAACGACGTGTTCGTTGCTTTTGATGCACTCACCACATTTGACAAGGGGTTTCTGGTTGCCCGTCCTGAAGGATCGCTGGATAAAAAGGCGATAGCGCGTCTTGGCCTTGACTGGGATCGCTGCATCATGTGGCATGGCATGCAAGCCGTGACCGAATCAGGTAAAACGCTCGGTTTTGTCAGCGGTGCAGACTTCAATCCGGCTACCGGCCACGTCAATAACTTCCTGGTGGATAGCGGATCTTCTGCCGCAGCCCTTATCGGCTCGTTTGAAATTAAGCCCGAATGGGTGTTGGGCTATCGTGACGACGCCATGATCCTTACGGCCGACGCGGAGAGCGCGGCGCTTTCGGGAGGTCTTGCCGGTAAGGCGGGCGAAGGGTATGCCGCGGCCGTTGCCAAAGGTTCCGAGCTTGCCGAAAAAGCAGGTAAAGCAATGTCTCAGGCAAGCGTCAAAGGCGGGCGCTCGCTTGGACGTATGATTGGCAAAGCAAAGCGGGCTCTTGAAGACGCTGCCGAGCCCGAAGATGCTACCGAACCGCGACCGGATCCGGTACCCGCCGAGGCTGTTGCGCTTGAAGAACCGAGTGCCGAGAAGAGCCTTGGCAGCACGGTGTCTCAGGAACCCGTGAAGACGTATGCGCCGACATCGCAGAAGGGCTCATCGACAAAGAAGAAAGCCTCTTCTCGAGTGACATCCGATGGCGCAGCAAAGAGCTTTGGTAAGCAGCTGGGGCGCATGGGCAAGATGTTCTCGTCCTTTAAGGATGAGTTTGATGAGGCAAGTAAGTAGATGCAATGTTTTTTGACGACGAGGTCATAGAGCTCATCCTTTTCTTCATAGTCTTTGCTGGATTTAGCCTCTGTGTCATGGCTTTTGTGTTGCAGATCTCTTCCGTGCGTAAGAGATACAAGGAGCTTAGGGGGCAAGATTGCATCAAGAAAGCCGTTGAGGAAGTCTTTTCTCAGCGGTCGATGCTTCCGCGCCTGATTAAAAATATCGCAGCCTGCTTTTTTATAGCGATACAACTCTTTGTTTTTAAAATGATCCTCAGGAGAATGCCGCTTGTTTGGGTTATGGGTTTGGCTTCGGTATATTTTGTTGTGTTTTTTACCTACGTAGTAATTTCCTCTAACGATAAACGTCGTAAGTGTTTTATCCGGCGCATTAGGCGTCTCTTTAAGCCGGTGCAAAAAGAGAGACAGTCAGCAAAAGAGCGACAGGCTCAAAAGAAACTCATCCAAAAGAAACCCTCTAAAGGAAGCCCATCTGCGAAAAAGTAATCCCTAGAGTCCCATGGCCTGCAAAACAAACATGACAACGGTCAAAATGATAACGGTGACGATAGTGAACCACGTGAGTAAATTCCACGCACGTCCGTTGGCAAACGTCCCCATGATGTGCCTATCGGCTGCAATAACTACCATAAAGATGAGTAGGACGGGTAGCAGGATGCCGTTTATGACCTGGGCGACAAGCATGATTCCAAAGAGGCTTATACCCGGTATCAAAATGACTATGGCCGAGACAACCAAGACCAATGTGATAATACCATGATAGAGCGGAGCTTCGGACCAGGTCCGATCTGCACCGCGTTCCCATCCAAATGCTTCGCAGATGGCGCTTGCCGTAATACCGGGCAAAACGCATGCGGCAAGAAACGATGCGCCTACCATGCCCAAGGCAAAGAGTGTAGAGGCATATTGACCTGCAAGCGGCACTAAAGCAGCTGCAGCTTCGGCGGCGGAATCTACGCGAATTCCCGCGGGAAAGAGAACCGTTCCCGTGGTGAGCATGATAAACCAGGTGATAATCTCCGCCAGGACAGCTCCGGCAACATTGTCGGCACGTTGCGCGGGAATGTCGCTGGTATCGAGGTTCTTCTCGACAACGTTTGATGCAACAAGAAACATCATGTATGGGCTGATGGTGGTACCGATATTCGCAACCAAAAGTGAGATATACGAAGGGTCGGTGGACATCTGCGGGATGGCGGTGACGCGAAGGGCTTCAAGCCAGTCGGGCTTTGCGAGGATGCCCGCCACTACATACGTAACAAAAATGCAGCTGATGGCTAGAAGGATCTTTTCGATACGGCGATACGATCCTCCTACGGTAAGAATCCAGACGAGAAGAGCGCTGATGGGTACCGAAACATAGGTTGGAATACCAAAAAGATCCATACTTGAGGCGATACCTGCGAACTCAGAGAATGTTACTGCAATATTTGATATCAAAAGTGCAAACATTGCGAGGGTTGAGAGACGGATACCAAAGCGCTCGCGTATGAGGGAAGCAAGGCCTTTGCCGGTGACGCAGCCCATGCGCGCCGAGGTTTCCTGTACGACGATGAGCAAAAAGCACATGATAGGCACGGTCCAGAGCTGCGTATAACCAAACGACGCACCGGCGCTGGAATACGTTGCAATGCCGCCGGCGTCGTTGCCTGCAAATGCCGCGAGCAGCCCCGGTCCCATGGCCATGAGGATATACTTCCAGCTGTTCTTGTTGACCTTTTTGGGTTCGACTGAGGTGGGAGAGAGGTCCTGGGTCAGCGTTTTAGGTTCGGCAGAGGCAGACGGATTGCTGCTCCTCTTATTGTTCTCGCCATACATTAGAAGACCAGCCCGACAGAGGTTTGCAGAACAAACAGACCACCGGCGGCTGCCAAGTAAGTTACCACGGCGATGGCCATTGAGATGAGAGAGAGGGCGAAACCTGAGGTTTCCTGGTTCTTCTCGTCACGATGCCGAAGAATGGCAAGGTAGGCCGGGGTAAGGATGAATGAAATCAAGGCCGAGAGAGCGGCGGCACCGAATGCCGAGACCACGATGTGATGGATAATTGATCCCGCAGGTACCTCTATCAGCCAATTCATAACAACCGCGTCGAGGCCGGCTCCAAGTGCGGCAGTCACGCCCGACACCAGAAGACCCAAGAGCAGTGAACGGAAACCAAAGCCCAGAATGGAAGGGGAGTCTTCGCTTCCGGGATCGTCTTCGAGGAAGAAGTTGGTGACGTAGCTGATGGTGTCGTCGGCGAGGATAAGCGCAACCGGCATGGCAAGGCAGGCGAGAAACACCAGCGTTGGAGCAATGTTTGTATTGAAGACGAGCGAGCTTGCAGCCGATGCGGCGCCCGTTGCGATAATCCAGAAGAAGATCCAGATGTTGCGATGGAAAAACCAAATGACGTCGCGGCTCCGCTCGCCCCCCTCGCCATCGGAGCTGCCGCCGGCAATTTGCAGGTCTTCGGCGTGCTCTTCTTCGAGGACGTCCAGTGCATCATCGACCGTGACGATGCCAAGCAGGCGCTGGTCATCCGAGACAACCGGCATGGCAAGCAGGTTGTATTTAGCGATGTTGCGCGCAACGTCTTCCTGGTCGTCTTCGGGCGACGCGGTAACGAGGTTCTTATTGGCAATCTCTTCGAGTTTTTGGGTTTGGTCGGAGACGATAAGCTGATTCAAGGTAACAATGCCTGAAAGGCGGCCGTCGGAATCCGTGAGGTAAAGGTAGCGAACCGTCTCAAAGTCTTCGTCAAGAGCGCGTAGCCGCTCGAACGCATACGCAACCGTTTGGTCTTCCGGCAGCGAGAGTGCCTCCGAGGTCATGATACGGCCGGCGGTGTCCTCACGATATCCCAGCAGCTGACGGATGGCGCGCTGTTCTTTAACGCCCATCAGGCGCAGGAGCTTCTCGGCACGGTCGTAACTCAACTCGGAAACCAGCTCGGCTGCGTCATCCGGATCCATTTCTGACAGGATGCGTGACGCCTCTTTTTCGTTCATGCCGCCGATGAGCTCAACGGCCATGGCGTCATCGTTGAATTCCGCCATTGCACCGGCGCGCTGCTCGTCATCGAGTTGGGCAAAGACTTGGCTCCGTAGACGGGAGTCCAGTCGCTCGATGATGTCTGCGACATCGGCGGGGTGCAGCTCATCGAGGGTTTTGTGTGAGACGGACAGCTTGACGTTGGAAAGATCGCGTTCCACCAAGTCCATGTAGCTCCACGCGATGATGCGCTCCGGTATGGGACGACCCATGGCGCGGGCAGCGCGGGTTACGATGGTTTCGAGTTTCGGCGACAGACTGCGCAAAAGCCCTCGCACACCCACCTCGGCGCCCAGCAGGCGAAGCTGCGTTGAGCTGGTGTCGGAGAGTTTGAGGTCATTGACGCGGACAACACGGATGCCGCGTGTATCAACGATTTGCTTATTGAGGATGTCGCGGGCGAGAAGGACCTCATTAGGTTGCAGGTACGAGAAGCGAATCTCAGTGGAAGGTACCTTCAGCGTAATGGTGTCTTCATCGTAGGATTCCACGTATTTGCGCCAAGATATCATGAGGGGCGTGCGACCGGGCCCCATAAAGGCAAGAGACGTGATGCGAGGGAAAACCTCGCCGGTGGCAATGCCAAGATCGGAAACAACGCCGATCTTCTCGCCCTGTGAATCCATTACGGGATTTCCAAGAAGTTGGGATAGGTAAATCATGTGTGCTCCTTTGTGCAGCTTGCACGTGCGCAAGCAGCGAGTTTGCAATTACACCCCTGACGGTGTAATTGAGCACACCGCGAGGGGTCAGCGACTGTGAGGTCGGGGTTTCATGCTGACCTTTCTCCTTGTCTCTTTGGGTAGCGAAAGCCACTCATACCAAGAGCATTGTAGCAGCTAGAGGTTTCGTGAGAGGCGAGAAACTTTTGCGGCTCTGAATTTTTGGCAGATTTTTTTATTGGCTTTCCACCGGTAGCCTTGGATAAACAAAACTGCACCCGGTCAGTAACCGGGTGCAGCAGGCGGACAGATGTAATAAAGCAAAGGGTTTAGAACTGCACCTTTGGAGCCTGACGAACTGCGTCGTTTTCAACGGTGAAGCCCTGGCGAGGCTTAAAGCGTGAACCGGCGATGAGGGAGTTGGGGAAGACAGCGATGACATTGTTGTAATCCATGACCACGTCGTTGTAGCTCATGCGTGCGTAGCTAATGCGATTCTCAGTATCGGTGAGCTCGGACTGAAGCTGCTGGAAATTCTCGTTTGCCTTAAGTTCAGGATAGCTTTCGGCAACCGCAAAAAGAGAGGTTAACGCATTGGAAAGCGTGCCCGAAGCCTCCATCTTTTCCTGAGGCGTGCGAGCGGATGCAACGGCTCCGCGAGCTGCGATTACCGCCTCAAGTGTGCCGGACTCGTGCTTTGCATAGCCTTTAACGGTTTCAACAAGGTTTGGAATGAGGTCATTTCGACGCTGAAGCTGTGTGTCGATGGTCTGCCATGCGTTATCGACCTTATTGTTGGCTCGAATAATTTTGTTGTAGACCGAGATACCCCAGAGTACCAGCAAGACTACAAGAACGACGACAACAATTATTGCGATTTCCATATCCAGTCCTTTCACGTGCGGCGGTGTACTAGGTCAATCGCAGTACTAATTGATGTAAGTGTACCCAAAACGTATGGATGATACAAATATGAGCTAAAATTGAGACGGAAATGGCGGAGAGGGAGGGATTCGAACCCTCGGAACGGTGTTCCCGCTCAACGGTTTTCAAGACCGCCGCATTCAACCACTCTGCCACCTCTCCAAAGCGGTATTATCCTACCTCATAACGCAACTTTTTACGAGGAGACTGATGGATTATTTTACAAATACAGAGAGTTCTCAAGATTTTGGTGCCGATAGCGAGAAAGATGGCGAGAAAAACGGCGAGAAGACTATCGTAAAGAGCGAGCAAAACAGTGCTGCACGTGACGAGAGCGGCACGTGTGATGAGGGTGCTGCATACGGCGAAGAGATTGCACGTGACGAGAAGTACATGAGGCTTGCGCTTTCAGAGGCGGCCGCTGCTGCAGCCGAGGGAGAAGTACCCATCGGAGCTATTGTGGTGTGCGATGGAGAGGTGATCGCAAGCGCTCATAATCGACGCGAGGTTGATAATAGCCCATCGGCACACGCGGAATTTCTCGCCATGGAAGAAGCGTCTCGCGTGCTGAAACGCTGGCGACTCACAGGCTGCACGGTGTACGTGACACTTGAGCCGTGCCTTATGTGCGCAGGTCTGATGGTCAATTCACGCATAGAGAGATGTGTATTTGGGGCCTGCGATCCTAAAGGGGGAGCTCTTGGCACGCTGTATGATATAAGCTGCGATCCAAGATTGAATCACGAGTTCCAAGTAACATCTGGCGTGCTTGCTGATGAGGCGGCGGCCCAGCTCAAAGCTTTTTTCCGGGAACGTCGCCAGCGGTCAAGTAGTATTGGGCACAACTGAGAGTTGTCGACTGTCAAATAAGTTACAGCATTAAAGCGTAGATAAGGCAGACAAGCGCTAGTAATGGGAGCGCTCCCTGTTTGGCGGCTGCACCGCGTTTGTCGGGCGAAGTGACAAAAAGAAGAAGCGCTGCAGCGAGCATAGAACCGGTGCCAAAAAGTATCAATGCGATTCCAGTTGTGTTACCTATGAGCTGGAGTATGCAGCCGAAAAGAACTTCGATTGCCAAAAACAGATTGTAAAATCCTTGGTTAAACGCCATTTCGCGAGTATTTTCTGCTTGATCTTGTGTGAGACCAAAGACAGAGCGGATCTTCTCTCCTGTCCATGCAAAGGATTCCATATAGAAGATAAAGATATGTAAAAGCGCTGACAAAATACTAAAAATCAAACCTGCAACAAACATGGAACTCCTTATATCTTGACTATGTTACGTGTGTGCCGTATGCGATACGATACCGACAAGCTAAAAGTGTCTTCCGTAGCGACCACCAAAGCCGCGTCCGCGTGCTTTTGAACCTGAGAACATGGGGCGTACAGGTTTTGTAGCAGGTCGGTTTTGTGGCAGTACGATACGACCATCCTGATACCCAAAATTGGAGAGATCCCACGTCGCAATAAGCGATTTCGTAAAGTACTCAATCTCGCGGAGCGGAGCAATTTCATCCGGAGCCATAAACGTAAACGCTTGGCCGGCGCTTCCTGCGCGACCGGTGCGCCCGATACGATGGACGTAATCCTCAGGATCCAGCGGTACGTCAAAATTGACCACGGCATCTATGCCTTGTACGTCAATGCCTCGGCTCATGACATCGGTTGCAACCAGAACTTGAATGCTGCCGGTACGAAACTTGGTTAGCGCGCGGGTACGAGCGCCTTGAGGCCGGTCGGCATGCATGACGTCAACCTTGAAACCGGCGTTGTTGAGCGCCGAATAAACACTGTCCACGCGAAGCTTCGTGCGACAAAAGACCAGGATTCGCTCGGGTGCAGGACGAAAAGAACGTATCAAAGATTCAAGTAATTTCACCTTTTGCCCCTGCACGACGGGGCACAGATGTTCCTCAACGGTGTCGGCAGTTTGCCCGGTTCGCGCAATTTCAATCATCGTGGGGTCGTGGAGCATATTGTCGATGGTTGAAGTGATTGACGGAGGTAGTGTTGCCGAGAAGAGCAACGTTTGACGCTTAGGCGGCAGCGTATTCATGATGCGGCGCACGCTGGGCCAAAATCCCATATCAAGCATGCGATCTGCTTCGTCTAAAATAAAAAATTTGATGTTTTTCAGGTTGACCTGATGGTGTTCAATCAGATCCAAAAGGCGTCCGGGAGTAGCAACTAAAAGATCACAACCTGCCTGTACGGCAGAAATTTGTCGTTTAAGCTTTGCGCCGCCGGTAATAATAACCGCACGTTGACCGGTGCTTTTGCATATTGTGGTGGCAACGCGTTCAATTTGCGTGGCAAGTTCTCGAGTGGGCGTGACGATAAGCGCCTGCGGATCGCGGGTTCTGTTGCGCCTACGTCTGCCTCCACGTTGACGTCGGCGTTGGCTCTCCTGCTGCTGCGAGCTTTGCTGCTGATCATCCTGCGGTTGGCATTGGACCTCGGGGCGATCGGTCTTCTCGCCCTCAGGGTCCGCATCGATAACCTGTAGCGCAGGCAGAACGAAGGCAGCGGTCTTGCCCGTACCGGTTTGTGCGGAGGCGACCACGTCTTTTCCCGCTAAAACGGCGGGGATTGCCGCAGCCTGTATGGGGGTTGGCGTGTTGAAGCCAAGCGTCTCCACGCCCGTAAGAATGCGCTCGTTTAGCCCGAGCTCGGCAAAAGTAGTATCCATACATATAAGTATACTGTCTATACGTATACTGTCTGTTAAATTTTTGTAGCGCAAGACGCACAATTAACCGACTGGTCTATGATTATGCGGAATCATTATGGATTTGACTGTTAAACTGCTCGTGGCAGATGTTTTTTAGGCGAGAAGTTCAGTGGATGGGTTGGCGAGTCGGGTGAGGTAAACAAACCGGGTGAGCCAAGCGGTTCAGGCAGGGCAAGTGAGGCAAGTTAAGCAAGGAGTCTTGCAGCTGATCTTGCTGTTAGGAAGAAAGTAGGGTAGGCGTGCCGATTAATATTCCGGATGGTTTGCCGGCTAAACACACACTTCATCAGGAGCGGATTTTTGCGCTGGAAGAAGAGGTCGCTGAACATCAGCAAATTCGTCCGCTTAAGATTGCCATTCTCAACCTTATGCCTACAAAGATTCAGACGGAAACGCAGATTTTACGACTTATCTCGAAATCTCCTATACAGGTGAGCTGCGATTTTATGCGCATCTCAAGTCATGTTTCTAAACACACACCCGAAGATCATCTGGTAACGTTCTACGATACGTTTGAGGCGTTTGAGCATAAAAACTACGACGGGCTGATTGTCACGGGAGCACCCCTCGAAGACATGCGCTATGAGGATGTTGACTATTGGGACGAGCTTTGTCGGATTATCGATTGGTCGCAGGAGCACTGTTTTTCAACGATGTATCTCTGCTGGGGAGCGCTCGCGGGTTTGTATTATCTTTACGGCATCCCTAAGAAGCAGCTGGGCTCTAAGCTCTTTGGCATCTTTCCGCAGCGTCTCTGCGATGAATACTCGTTTTTGACAAATGGCTTCGATGAAGTGCACAGCATGCCACATTCTAGGCACGCTGCCATTGATACGGGAGAGCTCTCCAAGCACCCTGAGCTCGCCGTGCTTTCCGAGGGATTTGACTCTGGTCCGGCGCTTCTCGCCACGCGAGACTTCCACGAAATTTACGTTACCGGGCACTTTGAGTACGGTCGCGACACTCTTGCGGAGGAATACTGGCGGGACTTTCACAAGGGGCTGCCCATTCGGATTCCCGAGAACTATTTTCCCGAGGACGATCCTGAGCGCCAGCCGCTTTTTACGTGGCGCGCGCATGCCAATTTGCTGTATCGCAACTGGATTAACTGGGTGTATCAGATGACACCGTATGAGGTGGAAAAAATCCCGGAAGCCATCGCCGAACTGCGCAAACGCATTGCCACAGCGGATCCTGAGTCGAGAATGACCGGTCGGTTCTAAGGCGTTTTGTCGTATACGCTACTGTTTGTCCAGGTAGTCGGTATTCCATGAGGGGCTGTCTGAACTTACGGCAATATGCTTGCCTCCGTTTGAAGAGGTAATGGTAAATGGCTCGCTGGCAGAACTGACCTGACCGCCAAATGAAATTTGGGCGCTATTCTCATCACCTGTCCAGCTTCCGTTTGTAACCTTCGTACCACCTTCGCGGTACACGACGTTGCCGTCACTGCCGAGTACAATTTCCAACGAAAGCCCATCGGTACCCATTCCGGAATACGTACCAACCCACTTGTCCTGCGCTTTCTTGCTTGGCGACCCGTTCTTCTCGGCATTATGAACAGAGGCTTGATTCTTTTTCTGCAGTTCCTTGGAGAACCTATTCCCGCGAGCAATCTGCTCAGTAATGCGATTAACATAGCTGGAGTAACTAGAACCTCTGCCGGTGTTGCCTCCCCAGATGACTCGCTCATTTTCAATGTCTGCCTGAAGGTTTTTGAGCGCACTGATTCTGGAGTCGATGGTTGCCTGATCAAGCGTATCGACGGAATCGGCTTCGTCAAAACTGTTTGCAGCAAGCCGCGTTTTATAGTCCGAAGAAAACCAGTCAACAATCTTTTTCTGCTTGTCAGAAATCGAACTTGTTACAGCTGCAAGATTGGGATCGTCGCTATCATCGGAGAGCTTGAATTTCCCGGCCGCTTGGTCGTCGTCAATTTTGCTTTGAATATCAGCAAGATCTTGATATGCGGAGAGAAGATCCGTGCGGCTACTGTCCTCAGTTGGCGACACTTCAATGCCGTCTACTTGAGACTGGTAGGACTCTTCGAGTTTCTGCACCTCAGATTTTGTTGCACTGCTTTGCTGTGAGATAACTAACGACCAAATTCCGCTTGCGAGTGCAATGCAAAGCGTAGCAGCCAATACTGCAATACCGATAATCTTAATTGTCTTGCTTGACAGAGGTATTTTAAAAGCTATGGGAGCGTTTGTATTTTCTGTCCCCGTACTGCCTGTTACTACATTGAACTGTGAGTAGTCGATGTCTGACGTAAGACCTGGCCGGAAAATAGAACTGCCAAAGTCTTCTTCGATAAACGGTGACATGGTAGGTGGCGAGAAAACCGGTGGGTCGTCAGGCTCAGCCGTTGAGGAGTCGGCTTGTTCGTTGAGGTTGTCGCCATCGTCGGACTCAGCTTCACTGCCGGAGTCATTATCTTCGTCGTCGTGCTTCACTTCACTGTCAGGGCTGTCATTGTCCGGGAGCCCCGCTTCGTCATCAGAACCTTCAGCATCAGTGGGGTCTACCGCGTCAGTAAGATTTCCCGTATCAGCGGACTCTGCTGCATCGGCAGAGTCCGCCACGTCAGCAGGCTCTGCCACGTCAGCAAGGTCTTCCGTGTTGGCAGAATCCGTTTCGTGAGCGAAATCAGCGTCGTCCGCACCGTCTGTATTGTCAGTGCTCTCAACGCTACCAGCGTCGTCCGCATCACCCGTACTATCGATGCCGTCAGCGCTTTCTGTACTATCAGCACTGTCTGTACTGTCAGACAGAGACTCGCTACAGTTTGAGCATATCGTTGATGTGTCAGGGTTTTCTGTTCCGCAGTGAGGACAGAGCATAAGGACTTCTCCTTAAATTCATGCGTAGGACTATTCGTTCGAGGGAGCTCCCGGAATCGGTGGTTGAGGACTGACGTGTGAGTCAGGACTTGGAGTCGGCGTTGGAGCCCCTGTTTGCGGTTGTGCGGGAGCCGAGACCGGCATTGGAGTTCCCGTTTGCGCCGTTTGCGGTTGTGCAGTGGTTATGGTTGGAACCGTAGGGACTACGGGTGTTGCTGGCGTTGCCACGGGAGCCGCGGTCTGCACCGGTGCCCCCGGAACAGCCACAGGAACGCTTCCGACAACCTTTCCGGTTGTTGGGTCAACAAGAACCTGCACTGCTACGGGCTTCTCGCGCTTTATAAAGAGGACAATGCTTACCACGACGGAAGCGAGGCACAAAAGAACGTAGAGATATCCGTACGGAGCCACACTAAGCACATACGAGTAGCCACTGCGTTGGTATGAATTCATCGTGTAAAATCCGTTCATCTGGGCGTTGAAGGCCGAGATATTTGAGTCAATCTGGTGATAGAACACGGAAAAACATACTAAGCATATAAGGGCTACTACTCCCGTAAGCCAAGAAACTTTTATAGTGCGGGGGAGTAAAGAAAGAAGAATACCCACAAGCGGCAGAATAAGGAAGAAGATAAGCATATAGAGTTCTTTAGCCGCATTCGCAAAAAGAATAAGTGACTGACCATTTAGTGACTGGGTGGCGCTGTAGGACTTCATAAAATCCTCTATAAGCTGTGCAAAGCCAAAGAATTGTCCGATTGAGAAGTGGATCAGATATTCGCCATTGGGCTGTACGATATCAAGCTTCATAACAGGAAGGATGAAAAGAATCGCTAAAAGACAGCATAAACCTACGTTAATGTAGCGAAGAATGGTGTTTGTTTTTGTGTTCATACTGTCTCCTAACGTGATACTACGTACTGTTGAAACAATGTGTGCAGACGGTGCGTGTTGCGGTGACGTCGCGGATAGAGGCACAGCGAGTTAAAGAATTCCGTGCTTATCGCTTGGTCAGATAGTCGGTTTGCCATGTACCACTGTCAGAGCTGACTGCGATGGTGCGGCCACCGTCTTTTGAGGTAATGGTAAACGGTTCGCTTCGTGTGCTTATCTTGCCACCGAAGCTGATCTTGATGGTATTCTCGTCACCGCTCCACGTTCCTTCGGTTACCTTGGTGTCGCCTTCCCGATACGTAACGCTGCCGTCGCTCTTCAGAACGATTTCAAGTTTTTTGTTATCGGTACCCATGCCGGAATATGTGCCGACCCATTTTTGCGTAGCAGCTTCGCTTGATCTTTTTTCTTTCTCGGCATCTTGCTTGTCTTTATCGGCCTTCTTTTTCAGATCCTTTTTAAGCGAGTTACCCTTTGTGAGCTGCTCTTTGACCTTGTTTACGTACGAGTCATAATCCGAGTCTTTGCTGGGATTATTCGTCCAGATAATCTTTTCGTCATCAAGATCGCTCTTGAGTTTGTTGAGCGCGTCAAGCTGATTGTTGAGGGTTGTTTCGTCGATGGAATCCGCGGAAGCACTCTCGTCAAAGCTGTTTGCTTTCAGGCGTGTTTTGTAATCGTTGTTGAACCAATCAAAAATCTTCTTCTGCTTGTCGGAAATCGAGCTGGTTACGGCTTCAAGACCGCTGTCATCGGAGCCGTCAGCAAGCTTGAACTTTCCGCTCTCTTGGTCTTTGGTGATCTTGTCTTGAAGATCGGCAAGTTGTTTGTATGAGTCGAGAAGCGCGGAGCGGTCGCTTTCGCTGGTGGGATTGACTTCGATGGCGTCAACCTGTGATTTGTAGGAATCTTCAAGTTTGACGACTTCGTCTTTGCGAGCGTTGTTCTTTTGGTTGGAGTTCCATGCCCACGCACCTATTCCGATACCCGCTCCAAGGACGATTGTGAGAAGGATAATTGCTACAATCTTGAACGCCTTGTGTGAAGAGCGTTTTTTATGCGGTGTAGGGGAGGCTGCACCTTCTGATACTACTTGGAATTGTGTAGGATCAGCATAAGTTTGTTGTGCTTGTGGAGCCGTATCATCAATGGGAGTGGTGGCGGTACTTGTTGGGGCAGGTATAACGGGCGGCATATACATGGTAGGCTCGGCAGGCTGCTGAGGTTCCGGTCCAGGAGCGGGCTGGTTTATGGTTTGCTCAGAAGTTTCATCATAGGTTGTTGTGGAAAAATCAGTTGTCTCGGTTTGAGAGGACTCAAAAAGTTTTTTTCCGCAGCTTGTGCAGAATTTTGAACCATCGGGGTTTTCTGCGCCACAGTCGGGGCATTGCATGAGAATCTCCTTAGTTTGATATGTTTCATACAAGGCTAGAACTTCTATTGTTAGACATTTTAGCATTTATTTGTGTTGTATTAGCTTTTTGCTGTTGATATAGAACCGATCAATGTGGGCTTTTAAGTAGAAAAATATACGATATTTAAAAATCATATATAAATAAGCCGAGGCTAGGATATCTATCCTAGCCTCGATTGCATAGTACGTGTATTTTCTAGTGCAAGAGGGCTGACGCAGTACCTGCAATCGCTCCAATGATAGAAATTAAAACAATTATATCGATGGAAGAGATTACCGTACCAGCAATGGCTAGGCCGCGTGGTTCTTTAAAGCAGCCAATAATAGAAAAAATAGCGCCTAAAAACCAAACAACCCAGTTTACTCCAGGCACCCAGCAAAAGAGGAAGGAGATGAGAGCAAGAACAAATCCTGCAGTACCAAGCCCATTAGATTTAGACTGCTGAATGTTGTTAATAACCGACAGTTGCGGGTTATTGGGATATTGAGGCTGAGGTTGATTCTGCTGAATTTGCGTCTCTTGTGGGCTTACCGTTGTAGGACGTGTTTCTGCTTCGGGGATAAACTCACCAGTGTTCTGATCGTACATACGTACTTCCTTTCTTTTCTGCGAGCGCACTCGCATTTTGCTCAATGAGCTTCTTTCTGGTTTCTTTTCCAGCTACCTATAAGGACGAAAGATTGTTGCGAAGTGTTGCAATGTTTTGGAAGTTTTTTCAAATTCTTGAAAATAAAAAATCTCCCGACCGTTTTCAGTCGGGAGATTTCGATAGGTCAGAAGTAGCTATGTACTTTAGTTGATGCTCGCTCCGCAATTACCGCAGAACTTGGTTCCAGGTTCAATCTGATTACCACAGTTTGGGCAGAACTGAGGCTGTAACTCGGCCTGAGATTGATTTTCTGCTGCCTGTGGCTGGTTTGGTGTGGTAACAGCAGGCGCAGGGTTTGCGGTTGGATGCTGTGGAGTGTTTGTTGGTTGCACGGGAACTTGATATGCATTCATAGGCATAGCCATGCCTGCAGCAGCCTTCTTTGCTTCATTGTCACGGTACAGAATAAGGGCACCAATGAGAATTGCTGCAATCTGTCCGATAATGTAGATATAGCCAAAGAAGTTGATAGAAACGAAGATACTACTGCTTCCAAAAATAGCAGAAGAGCTGGAATTGGGGTTGCTGGGCGAGAAGGCATTATAGGTCATAAAGAAAATAATGCAGTTGATCAATGCAGGAATGCATGCAAAGCCAGCGTATTTCTTAGTTTGTTTAATCAGAGGAAGCAGAGTTATAGCAAGTGAGAAGATCAGAGAAAATGAAATATATCCAACGAGAGCTCCGGCTCCTGCATTTGAGCTGGAGCTATATTGATATATTGCTCTGGCGAGCGATCCGAATGCTGCAAGAGCAGAAAGCGATAGACCTATTGGTCTTTGCATAACATTTAAGTCAAAGAGAGGGACTATATAAAAGATACATGAGATGACACCAATCGCAACGAGAATCGTAGCAAGAAGGGTGTTGTTGTACTTATCAAACTTTGAAAGAGTTTGTTTGACGTCAAAGTTTTGCTGTGGCTGCATCTGAACTTGGGGTTGTACTTGAACCTGTGGATGCGTTTGATTTTGGGTTTCCATATTGATCCTTTCTAATCAATAACCTGGGACATATACTTTGTGGCCTCAGGGGATTACCTGTGTACATAAGATTCGGTTAATTCTTATCAACCTGATAAGTAACAGCGATTGGTTTTACCTCATAGGTATGGCCGTCTTGGTTAGAACCAAAAATTGAGCTTCCCTTAATATCTGAGCTTGCGTCAGGCTTTACAAAACTTACTGAACTTGAATTTGATGACCTGAGTACATAATACCCATCCATTTCAGTGTGATAGTAAACCGTTGCAGATGACCATTTGTCTTGAGTGGTGTTAGTGACGGTTCCCGTGACGGTAGAACTAAATTGTTCAAAAGTACAAGAGAGGCTCACCTTTGCATCATCTGGAGTAAGAACTTTTTCATTCGTGAACGATTTAAAAGGACATTCTTTGAGCTCTACGGAATCGACAGTTATATCGCCCTTGGCCAAAGAAAGGCTATTAGGTGTGCTATTAGATTGTTTTGTGGTGACGATATTAAATGTTGCGTCTGCCTCTTCTTTATGAGAGTTCTCATTATAGGAAGAACCATAAATATAGTAGGTAAAATCTTTCTTTTCATGAGGGGCGAGAAATATTGTCTCGTTTTCAAATCCATCTGGAGTTTCCATTTGAGACTGAAGAATCGCGTCACCGCTTTGCTCGTCGCCATACTTGTCCTTATAACTTACTTTAAAGATAAAAGAGGGCGATGCTTCTACATAATTATCGGTGGTATTTTCGATAGTGCCTTTAATACTATAGATATCGCGTATCTCTCTAGCACTTACAGCTTGCGTCGTATCAAACGAGATGTCACTTACTTTAACCGTAGGCTTTTCATCGGCGTCTTTCTTTTTCTTTTTTGTATCTGATGCGGAAGAATCGCTTGAGCCAGATGCGGTATCAGAGGTTTGTCCGGCTTCGCCTTGTTTGTCTAAAAGACCAAAACCATTGGTGAAATAAGTGGCAGCGCCAACCCCACCGACAACAAGAATCAAAACAAGTGCAACAATGGCGACCATCTTCTTGTTGTGTTTATGAAGGTTTTGAGAACTACTAGGATTGGCAGAATTGTTTTGCGTCTGTGTAGCTGGCTGCGATATTGATGCTTTCTGAGTTGTTGCCACTATCTGAGTGGACTCCGGGGTCTTCTGAGTAACATTAGGATCCATAGCTTGAGACGGTTGGCTCAGGTGCTCAGCCGATTGAAGTGCTGCGCCACAATTCGTGCAGAACTTCTGGCCTTCTGGCATCTGCGTACCGCAGTTAGTACAAAACATCTTATTTCCTCCTCAAATCATAAACATGCGTTCTATTTCATATCAATTAATTGTTACTTGGAGCGATTTGTTCAAGGCCACTCTTATCTGTTGCTTCATACCAGTCGATATCAATTTCTGAAGGATCTTTGGGACTCTGATCTATTCTTCCTTCCCACTCGGTAGTAGATGAGATGTCATGTCCCGAAACAACATACCGATTAATCCATGTTTGACCAGTTCCAGATTGCCAGCTTGTTACTATCAATCCGCTTCCATCACTTGTTGCTTGTAAGGATGCTCTAGAACCGCCAACGCGTGCAACTCCCTCAAAAAGCACTTGCTCTTGGACTTTAAATGCTTGACTGTCGCTCTCATCAAAACTGAAGATAAAAATATGATCCATCTCACCTTCATATTTTTGTTTTAAGAGTAGTTGTGGAATTTGAGGATTGTCAGGATCCATATATACCAATGAATATTCATACTGGGCAGACTTATTTGGAATAACTATTCCACTAAAATAGTCCGCCGCATTATCAATAATCTCTGAATACTGCTCATACATAGCTTGCTTCATCTGATCTTCTTCTGATACGGGCTCTGGTTCCGGTTCAGGTTCGTCAGAATTACTTTGGACATCAGTTTGAGAAGGAGAATCGTCTGCCTGTTGCTGTGTCTGAACTATTGGTTCTTGTGGTTTTGGAATAAACGGTATGAGCCCGTTGGCGCCTGCAAAGTACACTCCTCCTGCAGTAACTCCCGCAATGGCGACGGTAGCAACACCGGCAGCAATCTTGCCACCTATGCCCATCTTGGCAACAGTTCCTGCTGCTTGTGTAGCCTTTGCTGTAGCAGTGGCAACCTTTGTGGCTGTGGACGCTCCTTTTGTACTGATAGACGCACTGCCGGTACTGGCAGCTGTGGCTCCAGTACTACTCGCAGAAGTTCCAGCGCTGCCCGCTGAAGCTCCAGCGCTTCCGGCTGCTTGTGCGGCGCTTGTCTGTGCTGCCTGAGAGGCATGGGTAGCTGTGCTTTTGGCAAACTCGTCAATGAAAGGATTTGTATAGGGAGCTCCTTGCGTTGAGAGGCCCTTCTCGCCAAGAGCTTTAGTGACTTCACCAAGGCCTTGCATGGCCTCTTGGATAGTCGAGAAGAGCGACGGTGCATTGAGCGTAAGTGGGACGGGAGCAAGATTGGCGTTGGTAAGAAGTGCAAAGACGGGCACGCTGCTGTAGGATGCCAGCTTGACACCGGTGCGCTCGGAGTAGGCAAGGATGCTCTCCTGAAGCGTCTTACGTGCGCGGCTGAGCTGACTGCGAACCGTACCTGCAGGAATACCGAACGTCTCGGCAATCTGGGCTGCATTCATCTCGGCAAAATAGCGCGCAACAAGAAACTTCTGTTGATCTTTGGGGAGCTCTTGGATAAATCCGCGAATAATCTGCTGCGTAGAGGTGTTTTCTACAACGTCTTCAGGCAACTCAAGCGTATCGTCTGTAAGAGACTCAATGTAGTCTGAGCTGTCGCTGGTATCGTTTGTATAATCTGCGTTGAGTATGGGGGCATTGTCTGCTTTGCGCATATGATCGATGGCTTTATTGGTGGCCGTCCGCTTGAACCACGCAAACGCCGCGCGGTTATCTTCCAGCGAGTCGAGTTTTTGATAGGCCGTCAGATATACCTGCTGCACCACGTCTTCAACGTCGCGACCATCCACACCCTGGTCACAGATTGCCTTAGTTACGACACCCTTGGTCTGCTCAAAGAGTGAAGAAAACGTGCTCTGGTCGTGGGTTTCTTTAAAGGCCGCAATCGTCTTGGCAAGAGTGTCGATGTTTTTCGCGTATGCCGCCTTGATGTCAGTCTCACGTGAGGGCGCTGTCTTAAGCAGAGCAAGCTTGCATCCGCAGTACTTACAAAAGCGAGCTGAGTGAGGTACTTCATTTCCGCAGTTAGGGCAAAACATCGAGACTCCTTACATGTGTCGTCCAAAGACGTAGAGGCAAGAAAAACTTCTCGTCATTTTGTGTGTACGTCCTAAAGGACGAGCGGTTCTCGTCAAGTGTTGCAATATTTGTGGAACTTTTTTATTGCAACGTTTGAGCGAGAAGAACGCACTATTTTGAGTTGGCCAGATCCTCAAGAGGCTTGAGGTCATCTGTGTTGTGCCACTCAATTTTTTCGGCACCCGAAATCTGAGCCATAACATCATCCTCGCTGGCGGAGGTGGTAAGGCTCATCTTTGTGGGATTTTTGTCGTTGTGAGCGACCTTGCCGTTCTTTGCGGTAATTGCGTAAAACTCAAGCGTTGAGCTGTTTTTCTGCGGTTGTGCGCGGAGAAGACCGCTGCCATTTTTATTCTTGAAGAAGTAGTGCGAGGTTGGAGAGTTCCAAACCAGCGGTTGTGTAAACGGAGCCGCGTAGGAACCTTTACCTGCCGAATACGCAACGTATGTATAGTAGTCGGTTCCTGTCTTGATTTTGCCCCTCTCGGCACCAAATTGCGTTTGGATTTTGAGGATAAGGTCATCGGCACCGTCGCCGTTTGCATCAAAGAGTGCGTATTGGACGGTACCAAAAGTTGGCTGGAATACGGTGTAGGACGGATCGTAAGAATAGATGAGACTTGCTGCGTCAAAGTTTTTGAGTCGGTCTGTATAGAGCATCGAGAGCTTTTGACCTTGCGAGGCGCCTTTGAGACCCTTCGTGAGCTCGGCGTTATAGCCCTTGAAGTCGGCAAAGGTGTCTACGGCTTTGGTGTCATTTACCTGGTGCCATTCCAGGCCGCCAGGCATGGTAAAGTCGTTTGGTTTGTTGCTGATAAAGGACGTTGCTTTACCATCGGCATCGCACGTATAAGCGTACGCGTAGTCTCCGCTATTGGTGGGAATGCTGACGATGAGATCGGTGATGCCGTCTCCGTTGACATCTCCCAGTGCGTATTGGGCTGTTCCCTTTGACTTTACGCCGTTAGTGGTGCTGGCAAGCAGCCAATCCGCATTGAAGTTGCCAAGGTAGTTCTTGTAGAACTGGCCGATCTTAAGGTTTGCGGGTTGGTCCGGGATGGTCGGCTCGGAGTTTTTGTCATCTTTTTCAGTAGATTCTTGGGTGTCTTTGGATTCTTCAGCGTCCTCAGCGGGTGTTTCTTCCGGCTGTTCAGCTGGAGCTTCCTCGTGTTTTTCCCATGGGAGTTGGATGTAGCCTTGAGCTATGGCGAAGGCTGTACCGCCGATAAGAAGGCCGGCGAGAATGGCAACAATAGCGAAAATCGCAATCTTAGTTCCCATCTTCATGGGCTTTTTTGTGCGGGGTAGCTTTTGGTGCTGAGGTCGTACTTGGGTTTGAGGCTGAGTTTCGTCTGTGACCGTAGATGATGGCGCTATAGACTGCAGGGGTGTTGTAGTCTCCGGTATTGGTACGGACTGCTGTGTTGACGTCGCTTGCTGTGCCGGTTCGGAGGCGGGTTGCTGTGTCGGCTCAGAAGCAGGTTGCTGTTCTGGCGTTGGCTTAGGGCTAATCTGCTGTTCTGATGACGTGGGCTGATTGGCGATCTGCGGCTTTTTTAAAGGAGTGCCGCAATACCTACAAAACAAGTCTGTGTCTTTATTTTCTTTTCCACAGTTGGTACAGAACATGACACTCCCCAGTAGCCGATAGTCAGTAATTCTCGCCCATCTGTATCATGATAAATATTAATAAATGTTTGCAACAAAACTTATGGTAAATACATCGTTTCTGCACATTTGGTGTAGCGAAGGACAAAAATATAACAAATTGAAGTAATAGGGTTGGACAGTTGCCATACGGTGAAGTAATGGGATCAGACAGTTGCCGCGCGGTCTAAAGTTGTTGCACGGCTAAAATAATAGAGACTCAAATAAAAACAAACGGAGACTCATTTCGCAAGATATGCGCCGGATGGGTACTCTTTGAGAGAGGTTGCATATGAAACTTGTTATTGCTTCTGATATACACGGTGCTGCCGCTTGGGCGCGCAAACTTATGGAGCGTATTGAGGCAGAACAGCCCGACCGTGTACTTCTTCTCGGCGACCTTCTCTACCACGGGCCGCGCAACAATCTCCCTGAGGACTATGCTCCAAAACAGGTTATCGAGATGCTCAATAGCATTGCCGATCAGGTGATTGCCGTGCGCGGCAACTGCGAGGCCGAGGTGGATCAAATGGTCCTTGATTTCCCGTGTATGGCTGACTACAACATTTTGGTTGATCCTTCCTGCCCGTCTGGCGAGAAGACCCTCTTTTTAACCCATGGACATATATATGGCCCGGGTCTGCATAACAGCGTTGACAGATGGCCAAAGCTTCCCGAAAACTCAGCTTTCCTTTACGGACACACGCACAAGAAAGTCTACGAGGTGCTTGCTGATCATCCTGGCGTAGTCGTATTTAATCCGGGATCTGTCGGGATTCCAAAGGATGATACCCACAGCTTCGGTATTTACGAGAACGGTGAGTTTAGGCACGTACTTCTCTAACTGGGACGCAGGACTAACAGCCTTAGCAGACCCAGACAGGCTCAAACAACCCAGACAGCCCAGACAGTTCAAACAGCCCAGACAGTTCAAACAACTAAAACAGACTTTGTTCTGTCGATATGTACAAAATTCGGCCGAAAAAGGGACAATATTCTCCGAGCGGTTTGAGGATCTGCTTCGCACGTATTACTTTGTAGGGGGTATGCCTGAGGCTGTTTCTCTTTTTTCGCAAAATTCCGATTTTGTGCAAGTTTGCCGAGTCCAAGAGGATATTCTGTCTGCTTATCGGAGAGATTTTGCTAAACATGCAGGCAACGTAGTAGGAAAGCGCTGTAGGATGGTGTTTGAATCCCTACCGCGCCATCTTGCCAAAGAGAATAAAAAGTTTGTATACGGAGTGGCCAAGAAGGGTTTTCGTGGACGCGAGCTCGACGACGCGCTGCAATTTCTGCAAGACGCTGGGTTGGTAATAAAAGTACCACGCATAAGCGCCCCAGGTATTCCCCTTTCTGCTTATGCGGATGAGGGGTCGTTCAAACTATTCTGTCTGAACGTAGGGCTTTTGGGGGCGTTGGCAGGCGTAGAGAGTCAAACCATCCTTGAAGGAAACAGCCTGTTTACCCATTTTAAAGGTGCCATGGCCGAGCAATATGTCTGTCAGCAATTGGTAAGCGATTGTGGCTTTACTCCATACTACTGGTCCGCCGAGAAGAGCTCGGGTGAGATTGATTTTGTGGCACAGATCAACGGCGCTGTGGTTCCTATAGAAGTTAAAGCTGAGGAAAACCTAAAGGCAAAGAGCCTTGCAAGCTTCTGCAAGACACACGGTCTTACAAATGTCGTGCGCTTCTCGCTTTCAAGATATCGCGAGGAGTCGTGGATGACAAACGTACCTTTGTACGCAGTTCATTGCCTTGCTGCTTTGCGTCCATAGGCTCTACTTGGAAGGGGCATTACTATCTGAGTCGGGCAATCCCTCACCTGTGATGCACTTTTTCTGACCTGTGATGTACTTTAATGTGTCGAAAAGAGCGGTTTTCTCGCCAAATGTGCATCACAGCCTAGGATTTTGGAGCAGAAAAGTACCTCACAGCTTTCAGAATCTACATCACAGCTTTCAGAATGTACATCACAGGTTCACACCGCTTAGACGAGAGCCTTCTCATACACACGCGGTTCTCACTGTTCATGTAGGAATCAAAATGGAACTATATCGTTGCATTGATGCAAGTAATTCAATATCTGATATTGCTACAATACGCTTTGGCGAGAAGATCGATACGCTTTGGCGAGAAGATCGATACGATTGATAGATTTACGATGAGTCCTTGGTCCTGAGAGGCATTGCTATACTGAGCTGGGGAATTATCCCTTACGCTCAGGTGGCATGAAAATGTGCGTGCTATCATAGACAACATATCATTCCGCACCATTTGGAGGAATCTCATGCAAGAAAGCGTAAAGAGAAACGTTCTGCTTAATCCCGGTCCATCTACGACGACTGATTCAGTTAAATATGCACAGGTTGTTCCCGATATCTGCCCGCGCGAGAAGGAATTTGCGTCCATTATGGCACCGATGCGCGATGATCTGGTACGGATTGTGCACGGAGATCCCAAAGAATATACGGCAGTGCTGTTCTGCGGTTCAGGAACCATTTGTATTGATGTTGTTTTGAACTCGTTACTTGCAGAGGGTAAAAAGGCGCTTGTTGTGAATAACGGTTCTTATAGCCAGCGTGCCTGCGATGTACTCACGGCATATCACATGCCGTTTGTTGAGGTGAAGCAGCCGGTTGACACTACGCCTGACCTCGACGTTATTGAAGCGGCGCTTAAAGATAATCCTGATGTGGGATATGTGTACATGACTTTCCATGAGACGGGCTCAGGTCTTTTGAATCCTGTCCGCGAGGTAGGCGCACTTGCGCACAAGTATGGTGCGTTCTTTATTACGGATTCTACCTCGGCGTATGCGATGATTCCCATTAACGTGTACGAGGACAACATCGACTTTTGTATGGCGTCTGCGCAAAAGGGAATCCAGGCAATGACGGGCTTGTCGTATGTTATTGGCCGTCGTGACATCGTTGAAGCTTCTAAAGACTTCCCTGTGCGGTCGTATTACTGCAATTTGTATCTGCAGTACGAGTACTTTGAGACTACCGGTGAGATGCACTTTACGCCTCCCGTTCAGACCATTTATGCGGCACGTCAGGGAATCAAAGAGTACTTTGAGGAAGGCGAGGCCGCAAAGTGGGCTCGTCATCAGCGTGTGATGGCTGCCATCAGACAAGGTATTGACCGCTTGGGTCTGAAAGAGGCTTTAAAGCGAGAAGTGCAGTCAGGCTTGGTGGCTGCGGTGCGCTATCCCGACGATCCGGCATGGGATTTTGAAAAGGTTCACGACTATTGCTATGAGCGAGGATTTACCATCTATCCCGGTAAGATGCAAGGAGCCGGCACGTTCAGGCTTTGCGCTCTTGGCGCCCTTGATGAGGAAGATATCGTTGCATTTTGGGAAGTCTTTGAGCAGGCGCTTGCCAAAATCGGCGTTTCTACACCGGTAACCTATACAGAATAGGGCACGTTCTAAAGGAGTTGTTATGCCAGTTGTCTATACCGCCCTTGGTACCGACGTTATTCATGAGGGGCATCTGAACATTCTCAGGCATGCACAAGAATACGGAACCGTGATCGTTGGAGCACTAAGTGACAAAGCTCTCATTCGATACAGCCGGTTTCCGACGGTTTCCCAAGAAGAGCGCGTTAAGCTCTACGAGTCTCTTGAAGGTGTGAGTCGCGTCATTATCCAGGATGACTATCTTTACGATGACGTGATTGCAACGCTTAAACCCGATTACGTAGTACATGGCGACAACTGGCAAAACGGTCCCGAACGCGCCATCCGTAACAACATTGAGGGGCTTCTCGCCACATACGGCGGAACGCTCATAGAGGTGCCATATACCAGAAGCGAGCAGGCACGCAAAGTTGACCAGCAGCTCCGCGAGAAACTGGCCATGCCGGAATACCGCCGCCGTCGCTTGAGGCAGCTGCTTGCCATCTCGCCGACGGTTAAGGTCATTGAGGCTCACGACGGACTTACCGGCCTTATTGCCGAGAAGACCGTTGTGGATCACAATGGTCGCCTTGATCAGTTTGATGGTATGTGGGTCAGCTCGCTTTGCGACAGCACTGAGCGCGGCAAGCCCGACATTGAGCTTGTGGATATGTCTGCCCGCCTGCGTACCGTTGACGACATTATGGAAGTCACCACCAAACCCATCATTCTTGACGGAGATACCGGCGGCTTGACGGAGCACTTTGTCTACAACGTGCGTACGCTGGAGCGCATGGGCGTTTCCGCTGTCATTATTGAGGACAAGACCGGCCTTAAAAAGAATTCCCTGTTCGGTACCGAGGTCAAACAGGCGCAGGCACCCATTGAGGATTTTTGTGCAAAGATTTCCGCAGGTAAAAAGGTTCAACTGACCGACGACTTCATGATTATCGCGCGCATTGAGAGCCTCATTCTTGAGCGCGGTATGGAGGACGCCCTCACCAGAGCATTTGCCTTTAGAGACGCCGGCGCTGACGGCATTATGATTCACAGTCGCAAAAAAGATCCTGCCGAGATCTATGAGTTCTGCGACCGTTTCCGCGAGAAGGACACCACAACGCCGATTGTCGTTGTGCCCACGTCGTTTAACGGCGCAACGGAGGAAGAGCTTGCGTCTCATGGTATCAACATCGTTATCTACGCCAACCAGCTGATTCGTGCAGCGTTCCCCGCCATGCAAGAAACGGCTCGCGGTATCCTGAGGGCACACCGCGCACTTGAGGTTGACGAGCAGCTCCTTCCGTTTAAGGACATCATCCGCCTCATCGACGAGCTGTAGGTGACAAGGATGGCTTGTGCAAAAAGTTCAAATGCCGAGAAGACCAATGCGATTGTAATGGCGGCGGGATTGGGGACGCGCATGGCGCCTCTCACCAAAACCACACCTAAGCCGTTGATTTCGGTCAACGGAACGCCGATGATTGAAACGGTCATCAATGCGCTGGTTACGGCCGGCGTTGAGAGAATCTCTGTGGTTGTCGGGTATCTCAAAGAGCAGTTTTGCTATCTTGAGGAGCGCTATCCGACCGTAGTGCTTGTTGAGAACACGGAGTATTTGGAGAAGAATAACATCTCATCAATATATGCCGCCGTTGACGTTCTTGAGCAGGGAGCTACGTTTATCTGCGAGGCTGACCTGGTTATTTCAGATGAGCATATTTTCCAACCATGGCCTTCTCGGTCATGCTATTTTGGCCGTAAGTTTTCCGGTTATACGGACGACTGGGTGTTTGATCTTGACGATTCGGGAAAGATTGTCCGGGTTGGCAAAGGCGGCAGCGATACGTATGCCATGGTGGGGCTGTCGTACTTCTCGGCACCGGATGCAAAGCGTTTGGCACGGTTTATGCATGATGCTTACAAAGAGACCGGCCATGAGCAGCTCTTTTGGGATGACGTGGTAAACAACCATATTGCCGAATTAGATCTTTCAATTCGCCCCGTTGAGGCGCGGCAAATTGCGGAGCTTGATAGCGTTGCGGAATTGGCGGCGTTTGACCATGGCTACGAATATCTTTTGAGGAGTTAGATTTATGCAGGTAAAAACATTTGTCGATACGCTTGGCGCTGATTTTTATACCGGTGTACCGGACTCCCAGCTTAAAGCGCTGTGCAATTACCTTATGAGTGTATATGGCATTGATTCCGCACATCACATTATTGCCGCTAACGAGGGAAACTGTACGGCTCTTGCCGCCGGATATCATCTGGCAACCGGTAAGGTTCCGGTGGTTTACCTGCAGAATAGTGGAGAGGGTAATATTATCAACCCCGTGGCTTCTCTTCTGAACGAGAAAGTCTATGCCATTCCGATGATATTTGTTGTTGGCTGGCGTGGGGAGCCGGGTGTTCATGACGAACCCCAGCATATCTATCAGGGAGAAGTAACACTGCGCTTGCTTGAGGACATGGGGATTCGCTCCTTTGTGGTGGGCCCGGATACAACGGCAGACGACCTGATGGCTGCTATGGGGGAGTTCCGCGAGCTTCTCAACGAGGGGCACGACGTCGCGTTTGTCATCAGAAAGGGCGCGCTGACCTTTGACGGTACGGTTGCGTACAAAAACAACAACGCAATGGTGCGAGAAGATATCGTTTGTCATATTGCGCGCGCTGCTGGAGATGACCCCATCGTGTCAACGACCGGTAAGGCAAGCCGTGAGCTCTTTGAGATTCGCGAAGCTGCCGGTCAGAGTCATGAGCGTGATTTTTTGACCGTGGGATCTATGGGGCACGCGTCCTCCATTGCTCTGGGCGTCGCACTGAGCAAGCCGGTACAAAAAGTGTGGTGTATTGACGGTGACGGTGCGGCTCTCATGCACATGGGAGCCATGGCAGTCATTGGCGCACAAAAGCCCGCCAACCTCGTGCACATTGTCATCAATAATGCCGCTCACGAGACGGTTGGCGGTATGCCGACGGTTGCTGGCACGGCTGATTTGGTGGGTGTTGCCAAGGCCTGCGGATATCCCCATGCGGTACGGGTGAATACCTTTGAAGACTTAGATGCTGAGCTTACAAAGGCACGTGGGCGAGAAGAACTTTCGTTCATTGAAGTGCCTTGCTCTATTGGGTCTCGCGATGATTTGGGACGCCCCACAACTACTGCTCTTGAGAACAAGCAGAACTTCATGAGGTATTTGAAGACGTTATAGGGCAGTACTTGGCGTACGAATAATAGATTAATATTTGGGATTCTCCACCTCTACCTTGTCAGATTCCTGGAAGGGTGCAAGGGTGGAGATCATGACCATGGTCTTGTCATAGGGATTATTGACATAGTGAACTTCTCCGGGCTCAATGTGAATGAAATCGCCCGCCGAGAGGGTATGTACCTCGCCGTCAACAACGATATCAACTTTTCCTTTAAGAATGTGGAAGTTCTCCTCCATGACATGGTGATAGTGTGCTTGGAAATTCTGCCCTGGCTGAAACTGTACAACGGCATAGTTCATGCGAGGGCCCTTCATAAGGTATTTGGGGCCGGAATCGCCAAATCGATAGGAAAAATCATTTTCATTTACTACAAACATAGAAATATCCTTTCGTGTACAAATCATAAGTAAAGTAGGTACGCTGCAGATATGTTGATGCTCATGTGGACGGCCGTATGTATGCCAAGACATATCGGATGGTGGAGTTTATACACCGGGCGCTCTCCACAACCCCTTAGTCTTTCCCGTCTCGGCAAGAGCCAACTGAGCATCGTATATTTCCCTCCACGTTGCATAGAGTTTGTCGTATACGTCAAAAACCTCAGAATTCGGCTCAAAAGTTTGCTCCCATTTGACAACACGATGAGCACCCTCAGCGATGCTGGGATAGAGGCCAACTCCATATCCGGCAAGGATTGCGGCTCCTAATGCGGTAGCTTCTTTAACTTGAGGCACGCGAACACGTTTATGACAGACATCCGCAAGAATCTGTGCCCAAAGAGGGCTTTTTGAAGCACCTCCCGCAAATACCAATTCATCGGGTTCATTTCCGGTTGCATCTTTAACAAGCTCGATATGTCCGCGGACGAGAAGTGCGGTGTTCTCCAGGATTGCGCGGTAGAAGGTATATTTGTTGAAGCGCTCGGGATCAAGCTCAAAGTTTGTAAAGGTTGGGCTCGCATGAGTCCAGTGAATGTAGTTCATGACGTCGCTAAAGCAGCATATCGTGCCATAACTTCCGGCGGGGACTTGGGCTGCTTTCTCGTTTAGGAGGTTGTAGACATCTACACCGCGCTTCTCGGCTTCTGCCTTTTCTGCTTGACAAAAACCGTCGCGGTACCAGCGCATGACAAGACCAGGCTTAAACGCGAGAGCCTCGTATTGCCAAACGTTGGGAATGGCGTGGCAGTTAACCCGAACGCGGCAGTCGGGGTCGGTGGCTCCGCTGGCAGTATTGAATTCGTATTGCCAGAAACTACCCCCAAACACACCGGCTTGGTTTGGCTCGCATGCATCAACGCCAACCATTCCAAGTTGACAGTCTCCGCCACCTACGACAACGGGCGTTCCTTCGGCAAGGCCGGTTGCACGAGATCCTTCTGCAGAAACAGTACCTAGAATCTGTCCACACTCGCGTACTTCACCAAAAAGGTTGTCGCGAAGGCCACAACGCTGTGCTATTTCGGGCTTCCAGGAGCGGCTCTTGAGATCCATGATGCCCGTAGTACTTCCGTTGCTGGGTTCAACTGCTAAAATGCCTGTGAGTTTATATGCCAGCCAATCGTTGAACATACCTATATGAGCTGCGCGCTCGTATACCTCAGGCATCTTATTTTTAACCCAAAGAAGGCGCGGCAGCGCTCCGAGTGCAAACGTCTGACCGCTTATACGGTAGAGTTCGCGTTCCAAATCAGCATCTAAGGCAATGAGTTGTGATACTTCGTCAACGCTTCGCGCATCAACGTTTGCACAGGCCCAAATTTCTTGACCTTGAGCATCGTAGAGAAGGATACCTTCGCGCATGCATGTGGTAGAAATGCCTGCGATGGAGTGCGGGTCAATGCCGGTTTTGCTTAGAACTTCTTGGATGCAAGAGACGGTAAGCTCCCAGTTGTAGCTCCAGTTAAAATCCATACTTCCTGGCCAGCGCGGGTCTTCTCGATGTTGCCATTCACGCTGAGCAACGCCGATTTGCTCTCCTTCGACGGAAAAAAGAACGGCGCGTATGCTTCCGGTGCCCGCATCAAGTGCAAGAAGATAGGTATCCATTGGAGCCTCCTGACTTATAGGTCTGATGAGTGAGATGAAGACGCTGATGAAAGAAGAAGTTCCTCTGCTGTCTTTGAATCTGTAACCAAGACATTGAGGTAGCCGCCACGAAGAACTGCCTTTATTGCAGCAACTTTTTCCGATCCGCCCGCAACGCCAACGACGTTTTTCATGGTGCGAAGTTTCTCAATATCAGTGCTGATGGTGCGGTTTTCTATCTCAGTAGTAATAGGGTTGCCTTCGGAATCGTAGAAATGATTGAGCACATCTCCTACAGACCCCTGCATTTTCAGGATGGCAAGCTCTGATTCACGAATGATGCCGTTTCTCAGAACCGTTGCTCCTTCAACTGCGGCACCAATTCCTACAACGCTCATATCTGCGTGTTCGGTCATGGCGTAGATTTCTTGAATGCTCTTCTCGCCGAGAAGAGCATCTCGAACTTCAGAAGAAGACACGATGAGAGGTGATGGTATAAGAAAGAGATGCATGGCATAGGCGGTAGAGCTTACGGAAGGAAGGTAATAGCTGACTCCGCCTGTCATACTTACAACGTTGATGGGGTCTTCGTGCTCTTTAGCAAGATATCCGAGCATGGAACTTACGGTGTCTCCGTAGCCGATATTGAGGTATCCGCCGGGCCGCAGGTGGTCGCTGACATAGAGTGCAGCGGCTCGAGAGATGGTGTGAGTGAGCGTGGCTTCATTGAGAGGAGTGGGAACTACAAAGGCATCATTAAGGCCGTATGCGGCGATAAGATTCTTTTCCAGACTCACACGGGTGGAATCGTCTTTTCTGAAATTAAATTGGATAATGCCGTCAGTTTTAGCATCTTCAAGAAGGCGAATTACTTTTGCTCGAGAGAGGCCCATGGCTTCTGCAATTTGATGCTGAGTATAGTTTTCCATGTAGTAGTACCATGCTGCTTTTGTAGCCAAGGTATAAGTTTTCTCGTCCAACATATCCTCCTTAGTTGTTACTTTTGTTTATTATAGTTACAAAAGTAACAATTCACTATGGAAAAGATGTAATCCTTTGTCTGTAGTAACTACAGTTAGATATACCACAATTCACTTTCGGAACGCATATTACAGTAAAACAATAGTTCAACACTGTTACAAAATACCGTTTACCGGCAACTTACGACCGCTCGGCCCGCAAAAGCTATGACATATAAAAAATTGCCTATATCGTCAAAAGAGTAGTTACGTGCAACTGCCGGTTGTATAGGTGGGAGAATCAATGGATGAACTTTCAAACATCCAGCGTTCCAATGTTAGTGCGGATGTAGGTTACCCGGCTACGGTGAGAGCGTGTAAGGCGGATGGAAAGGGCAAGGAGCTTGATGCATCCGATACGCTTCTTTCTGTGCGGGGAATCCATAAGTCATTTGGCTCCAATGAAGTGCTTAAAGGGATTGACCTTGATCTGAGGCCTGGAGAGGTACTTGCACTTATCGGTGGCAACGGTTCTGGAAAATCAACGCTCATGAAAATTATCATGGGTATCTACTCGGCAGATGCCGGAGAGATATCCATCGATCGCGTGAAGGTTGATATTTCAAATCCAAAATCTGCCTTGGCACATAGCATTTATATGGTTCCGCAAGAGCCCATGCTCTTTCCAAACATGAGTGTGCGCGAGAACATCACCATTGGTTTTGAAGCTTCCCAATCTGAGCTTAGAGCACTTCTCGACGAGACAATGAGAGATATTGGATGGAAGCTTGATTTGGAACGTAAGGCGTCAACCCTTTCCATTGCTGAGCAGGGAATGGTTGAAATTCTAAGAGGCCTTATGCGCCGCTCTGAAATATTGATTTTGGATGAGCCTACGTCTGCATTAACGTTTGATGAAGTTAAAAGTCTCTTTTCAGTCATTCATGAGCTAAAACAAAAGAACATCGGCATCATTTACATTACACATCGTCTTGCAGAGGTATTTGACATTGCCACCAGTGTTGGTATTTTGCGTGATGGTGTAATGGCCATGCGCGGGGATGTGAAAGATTTTACGCGAGAAGATCTTGTGCGTGGACTGCTTCCGCCGGACGCCGCAGAGATTCGACGCGAAACGGCTCGGGAAAGTGCGCAAATTGACTATACGGCAGAGCCTGTTTTTGAGTTGTCAGGATTTTCTGGATATGGGTTTGCTGATATCAACCTCTCCATTTATCCCGGTGAGATTGTGGGCCTTGCCGGCATTGTTGGAGCAGGTCGTTCTGAGATGGCGACAACAATTTATGGTATGGATAAAGCTCTGGGAGGTACCTGTTCGGTAGGTGGTAGAGACATTACCGGCAAACCAACAAAGGAAGTCATTGCCGCCGGACTGAGTTATGTTCCGGAAGATCGCTTCAATGACGGTTTGTTTAGGATACGAGATGTTGCTGAGAATACAACAAGTTCCCTGTTAGGGAGTACTGTTTTAGGAAGAATGCTTCTTAATAAAAAGAAAGAGCAGACAATCTCTCAGACATATGTTGAGAATTTCCGCACAAAAATTACCGGTCTTACTCAAGAAGTTGGCGGTTTGTCGGGTGGCAATCAGCAAAAGATTGTTATCGGTCGAGCTTTTTCCATTAAACCCAAGGTAGTCATTTTGGACGAACCAACACGAGGGATAGACGCAGCTGCTCGAGCCGATGTGTATCTGGTAATTCAGGAGCTTCGTAAACAGGGTGTTTCGATTCTTTTGATTTCTTCTGATATGGAAGAAATCATCGAACTTGCAGATCGTGCGTTCACCATGTATCGCGGCCGCATTAATCATGAATTTAAAAAATCAGCTATTACTCAGGACAATTTGATGTCCGCTGCATTTGGCCTGTGAGGAGGTGCCCGATGAATATTGTAAAACGCCTCATGAAAGCTCGCGGACTCAGTAGCTTGATCTTTTTGATTGCCCTCTTTTTTGTAGTGGGTTCCATCAATCCGGCTTTTTTGACACCGGCTACCATTGCTGCCTGCTTCAACACTTCGGTTGTTTATACGCTGGTAGCGGTAGGAGTAGCTTTTACGCTTTTTATCGGTGAGATTGATGTGTCCGTTGGATCAAACCTTGGACTTGTTGCTGCTGTGGTTGGAACGATGCTCCGCGATGGACAGCCTCTTATCGCTGCGGTTGTCGTTGGCGTTGTCATTGGAGCGGCCATTGGCCTTATCAATGCATGGGGAGTTGCTGTCATGAAGGCTCCGTCACTTATTTTTACGCTGGGAGTGAATGGAATCCTTCGTGGCATCATATATGTGTATACCAATGGTGCGTGGGTTGAAAACTTGCCTAAAAGTTTCAAGGATTTCTCTGCGGTAACGGGCGTTGGTGACCTTACGGTCTATTACTGTGCGGTTATTGCACTTGTTGTTATTATCCATATGGTGCTTACCAAGACTCGTCGGGGCCGTTGGTTTGCGGCGGTTGGCGACAATGCAAACGGCGCTACACTCGTGGGCATTCCGACGCTTCGTACCAAGATTTTGGCATATGTGCTGTGCGGCGTGTTTGCTGCAGTGGGAGGAGTCCTTTTCTGCAGTCGTATTGGTTTTGTGACACCGATGTCCGGCAATGGTTACGAGATGAAAGCCATTGCAGCATGCGTTCTTGGCGGAGTGAGTCTTCTGGGAGGAGTCGGTTCCGTACTCGGTGCCGCTGTTGGGTCTGTCATCATGGCGTCTATCAGCTATTTATTGGTCTTTATGGGCTTCTCGTCAAATTATGACAATGCCATTACAGGTGTTATTTTGATTGTCATTGTTGTCGTGGACGCGCTGCTTCAGCACCGCTCAATCGTTAAAAATCGACACGCTCGCTTGAATGCTCGTGTTACCCAGAAGCCGGTTTCGGAGCAACTTGCCGAGCAGATTGCCGAATTTGGAGCAGAAGTCTTGGACTCCTCGGACACAAGGGGAGGTGAGCGCTGATGGGCGAGAAGATAAAACGACTCCTAACTCACGGCCAAACCAGTTGGAACCTCATCCTCGTAGCTCTTCTGGTGATTGAATTTGCTGTTTTTGGCTCTACCAATGCGAAGTTTTTGCGTCCGGCATTGCTGTTTACGAGCATTAACGACAATTTGCCTGTTTTTATGATTTCACTTTTTGTCACGCTGGTTATGGTGACGGGTGGTATTGATATCCAAGTAGCATCTCTTGTGGGGCTTACATCCATTACCATTGGTGTGAGCTGGCAGGATTTTGGTCTTCCCATTTGGGGCGCGGTGGCGGTTGCCGTTGTTTTAGCCGTTGCCTGCGGTGCACTGTCCGGCTTCTTTATTGCCTACTGTCGCGTTCAGGCTATGGTGGTTACATTGGGCGGAAGCTTCTTGTATTCAGGCCTGGCGCTTCTGATTTCTACGCTTTCAAAAACCGAAAGTTATCAAGGTATCGGCGGCTTTCCGCCCGAGTTTAAATTTGTAGCTAACTTTCAGCTTTTTGGCATCATTCCGTTCCAGCTGCTGATATATGTACTTATGCTTTGTATCGCTTTTATGTTGCTGCATAAGACGAAGTATGGGCGGCGTATCACGCTTGTGGGTGTTAACCAAAGCGCTGCAGAGTTTTCAGGTATCAACAGTCGTCGCGTTATTATGTCCACCTATATGTTAAGTGCATTGTCGGCAGCTATTGCAGGTATTGTGCTGACGGCATATCTGGGAACCGCAAAATCAGATCTCGGTGCCGATCTGACAATGGATATCATTACGGCCGTTGTTTTGGGCGGCACGCTTTCCACCGGTGGCAAGGGATCCATCGTGGGTACTGCCCTTGCATCTTTTGTAATCGCATTTTTACGCTTTGGCTTACCACTGTGTTTCAAGGTGAGCCCGCAGTACCTCAATATTCCTGTTGGCATTTTGCTTGTTGTCGTTATCGTGTTCCGCTCGGCGGCAAGCGGTATGCATATCGGTACGTTTTTACAATCGCTGCTCATGGGGAGTGGCAAATCAGCCGAGGCCTAACGCTTCGGGAAGCTCGTGTCTGGCGTGTGCCGGACACACGAAAGGGAGGTTCGACTATGCAAGATATGACTCGTCGCGGTTTTATTGGCGCAGCTGGTTTTACGGCGGTAACTGCCGGCCTCGCTCTTACGGGCTGTAACGGCGGTGGTGGTGAAACGAAGAAGGATGACGGCGATAAAAAGCAGTCCGGCGGCGGAGATGTCAAGGGCAAGACCGTGGCATTCATTCCGAAGGTTACCGGCAACGCATTCTTTGAGTCTGCCAACAAAGGCGCTCAGGAGAAGTCGAAGGAATGGGGATTTGCCGTCGATTACATCGGCGATGCAACCGCATCCGTTTCCGCTCAGGTATCCGTCATTAATCAGGCGGTTGCCAATGGCGTGGATGCAATCAGCATTTCTACCGTAGATGCAAACGGTGTTTCCGACGCGCTCAAAAAAGCAACGGCTGCGGGCATTGTTGTAACCACATGGGACTCTGACTCAAACTCCGAGGATCGTACGTTGATGGTTTCCCAAGGGACCCCGGAGATCCTTGGACAGATGCTTGTTGACATGGGCGTTGCTGGCCTTAAAGAGCGCGGTAAAGACCCCGAAAAGGATGAGATTACCTACGTCTGGCATTACTCTCAGGCGACGGTGACCGATCAGAATTCTTGGCAGGTGGCCGCACAGAAGATTATCAAAGAGAAATATCCAAAGTGGAAGAACGTTCACGAGAACTACTATTCCAATCAGGATGCAGAGCAGGCAATCACCATTGGTGAGGGAATTCTCGACGCCTATCCGGAGATTGATCTCATTATCTGCAATGACTCCACTGCTCTTCCCGGTCAGCTCCAGGCAGCAGAAAACAAGGGTTACGACGCTAAAAAGGTGACCATTACCGGCTTTGCTTCTCCACAGTCTATCAAGTCTTATTGCGAGCATGGAACCATTTACAACTGGGGTCTTTGGGATTGTGCTGTTCAGGGTGCCATGGGCTGCTATGTGGCGGCTTACCTTGCTGCCGGTAACGAAGTCAAGGTCGGCGATACTATCTCCATCCCAAGCATCGGCGATGTCAAGGTGGAGGCCAATGACTCCATTGCCGAGGGTGCTAAGACTGCCGAGAAGAACAATGGCGTGGTACTTCTCCCCGAGCGCCTTGTGTTCACGAAAGAGAACATGAACAACTACGCATTCTAGAACTCGAGGCACTTTAAGAGGACGGCAGACTGTTCTCGTGTGTATTGGATGCAAGCTTTGCTTCAGCTAGTTTCGTTGTAATTCCCTGTGCCGCGTCGATTACTGCCTCTATCGGCGCAGCACAGGTTCGTTTCAAAGAAAGGACATATATGGCTGATCTTGATGGCCTTAAAGTTGCTAAGGATTATCACGTTGATACTCCCTTTGCCAATGATCAGGGATTTTATGTAAAAGGTGCCAACAATCTTGATTGGGGTATGCAAAAGCATCTCTCCAATATCTTTGATCCCAAAAGCGGCAACACGGTTATGTTTGCGTTTGACCATGGATATTTCATGGGCTCAACCGCCGGTCTTGAGCGTCTTGATCTGTTGCTTCCAAAGCTTGCCCCCTATGTGGACTGCTTTATGGGTACGCGAGGCGCAATTCGCAGTTGTGTTCCTCCTCAGATTTCAAAAGGAATTGCGCTTCGCGTAACTTCGGGCTCCTCGATGCTTCAAGCAGATCTTTCTCATGAGGTTGTTGCCGTGGATATTGAAGATGCTATCCGCATGAATGCCGATTGCATGGCCGTTCAGACATTCATCGGCGGCGATGGACAGCTTTCCAGTATCGACAATTTGAGCCAGGTAGTGAATGCTGGTTTTCATTACAGCATTCCAACGCTGGGTGTCTGTGCGGTTGGAAAGGATATGGAACGCACCGGTCGTTTCTTCAAATTGGCAACTCGTATTATTGCCGAGATGGGTGTACAGATTGTTAAGACCTACGACTGCGAGGACTTTGAAGAGGTTGTGGCAGCCTGTCCGGTACCGATTGTAGTTGCCGGAGGCAAGAAATTGCCCGAGCGTGATGCTTTACACCTTGCGTATGACGTTATCCGCAAGGGTGCTCGCGGCGTTGATATGGGACGCAATATCTTCCAGAGTACTCATCCTCTGCAGATGGCTGAGGCAGTTCGAAAGATTGTGCATGAAGGGGCAACCGATGTTGAAGCGTGGGAGTTCTTTGAGGACGTAACGCACTAACGGTGTCATTACGCTTTGGTGCAGTTATTTTATAGAGCGAGAAGTGCTTGGATTCCAGGTACTTCTCGCTCTTGCTTTTGGAAATTTGTTACCTTTGTAGATTCTTAAACTTCAATTGTGTATAAGATGATTATGAAACCCGCAGTGTAAGGATAAACAGATCAAATCGGAGTTGGTGCAATTATGCAAACAGATACATTAATTTTGATCGTAGCTGCCGGAGCTGCTCTTGTCGCTGCTATTTTTGCAGGTATGTCGTGGAGCCGCACAAAAGACACTTCAGGTTCAGAGGCGGCCATCAATCAAAAAATCGACTCTGAGATGAGGCACACACGAGAGCAATCGCAAGTGGCGGTTGACGGGCTTGACCGACGTCTTGTTACTATGACCAACAAGGTGGATAGTCTGGAGCGCGCAATGGCCGACTTTCAGGCTAAGACATCAAAGGAGCTTGGAGACGTTCGCGTGGCCCAGGAAAAGGGTCGTGCCGATATGCAGGCCGGCATTAGTACTACGCTGAAGGGTGTTCAGGACAGCGTTTCTCAGCAGCTTATTGCCATTCGACAAGACAACGGCAAGAGTCTTGAGCAGATTCGTGCCACAGTTGACGATAAGCTCCAAAAGACCTTAAACGATCGTATCAGCAAGTCGTTTGAGATGGTGAACAATCAGCTCGAAGCCGTTTCCAAAGGTCTGGGAGAGATGCGCGGGATGGCGGAAAGTGTCGGCGACCTGCGAAAAGTTCTTTCAAACGTTAAGACCAGAGGCATTGTGGGTGAAGTCCAGCTTGGAGCAATTCTTGAGGAAGTACTTTCTCCTGAGCAGTATGACACCAACGTTGTCACCGTTCCTGACAGCTCAAACAGGGTTGAGTTTGCCGTTAAGATCCCTGGTAAAGACGATGAGTTCGTGTATCTGCCCATTGATGCGAAGTTTCCCGGTGAAACCTATGGGCGCTTGGAAGATGCAAAAGACACAGGAGATGCCGCGGCCGTTGAGACTGCTTGGAAAGAGCTTGAGACCCGCCTAAAGAGCGAGGCAAAAGATATTCACGAGAAGTACGTTGCTCCGCCGGCCACTACCTCGTTTGCCATTCTGTTCCTTCCGTTTGAGGGCCTGTATGCCGAGGTGGTCAATCGCACGGGGCTGGTTGAGCAGATCCAGCGCGAATGGCACGTCAACGTCGCAGGGCCATCTACCATGGCAGCGCTGCTCAACGCCGTGCAAATGGGCTTTCAGACCGTGGCAATCCAAAAGCGGGCAGACGAGATACAGAAGGTACTTTCCGCAGTTAAAGCAGAACTTCCTAAATATCGCAGGGAGCTTGAGAAGGCGCAAAAGCAGCTCAACACGGCTTCAAAGACCATCGACGGACTTGTTGGCACGCGTACACGAGCAATGGAGCGTACTCTCAAGGGTGTGACGGCGATAGGCTCATTGAGTGAAGCCGACGAACTTCTCGGCATTGACGATGATGGCGATGAAGCTGAGGCCAAAGACGAATAAAAACAAAGCCGTCGGGCGTGTGACCGGCGGCTTTTCTCGTCATATGGTGCCCCCAGCGAGAATCGAACTCGCATTGCCGCCTTGAAAGGGCGATGTCCTAACCTTTAGACGATGGGGACGCAAAGAAAGAGTATAGCAAACGTGAGCCTCAATCGGGAGCAATTTTATTTATTCATCCAAATCAAATCCATTTGCTGCGGCGTATGCATCGGATGCGGCAGCAAATTCCGGGATGTTACCTGCCCATTCAACAAAATCCGGAACGTCAACAATGATAGGTTCCGCTTCATGAATGGCGAGAAGTGCTTCGTTAAAACTGCCGGTTTTTACTTCCGGCCTGTCGGGGATGTATATATCAACGAAGGTAGGGTGCAGAAGGGCAAATGCTCCGCCTTCGGTGTTCATCTGGTAGCTCTTGAGCGCTCTTCTCGCGGAACTGATACGTGAGAGCTTAAAGAGCAGGATGGCGCGGGCAAGCTCAATCCACGCATTGCTGTGGTGATTGAATCTGTCGTCAAGCCTGTTGAGCGCCGCCTCATCTTCAAGGCGTGCGTATACAAGAGCCAGTGTGAAGCGGGCTCCGACTGCATCTGAGGGAGATTCTTCCAAAAGCTGCTCGCAGGTCGTGGCGGCAAGCTTGAATCGAGCGGTGTCCGCATACGCCCGGCCAATTGCTGCCTGTAGTCGTAATCGAGGGCGCGCAAAGACATCGGTCCAGGTGTCGTGGGGGATTGTTGCGGAGGTCTTTGAGTCTTCAAGATTGGAAGTACGTTTTGCCTCTTTTTTCGCCTGGTTTTGGATTGCGAGCAGTGCCTGGAGCAGGCTTTCGGGGTCGGATGCATGAATGAGCGCATCCATGCGTAAGAGATCGGTGTTTTCACCGTACTTTTCGCGAATGTTTTTTAGTGCGTGCAAAAACGTCTGGAGTCGTGTGATACGAGCCTGTACGAACTCCTCGTCGGTGTAGGAATCGTCATTGAGCCGGGAGTCTTGGTATCGCCTAACCGCTTGCGCAAGGTGATACATGGGGAGCTCATCGGTTTCGGAAGCATACGACTTGAGGTCGGATTGAACCGCCAAAAGAAGTTCTTCATAGGCAGCGTCGGACATTGAGCCGATAGAGGCGCGTCGTTTGAGGGCGCATCTCTGAACCAGTTCCTCGGTGAGATTCATGAAAGATCCCCTCCGCCCGCTCCGAAGATAAGACCGTCTCCAAAATCAAAACCGTCTCCGAAGTCCGTTATGTCGCGCAAATCGTCTATGGTATGCAAAAAATCTGCTTGAAAGTCTTTAATGCGTGCGGGATAGCGCCGCTCAATCTCGCTGCCAAGCCAGCGTCCAAAAATGCCGCGACCCGTGAAATCATTGCCTTCCTGCAAGAGAACGGCTGCCTCAGAGACCGCAAGGATCAACTCATCCTCTGAATAGGGCTCGACATTCAGTCGGGCGTACTCACCCTCCGGGAGATCCCGTTGTATAAAGAGCGTAAGCGCACCGGTTTTGTAGCGCGCAAGCAGCTTGTCTAGCAGGTCATTTGCATATTCACGGTTGTTTGTTTTAAACGCAAGCGCCATCCGCGCCAGCGTTATCCACGCATCATCCGGAGGTCGGGGAGGAAAAACGGTCTCATATTGTTTTTCCAACTTTGCCAAGCCGTCGGCATCCTCAAGTTTTGCGTACGCAAGTGCAAGTGTGAACCGAATGTCGCCAAAGTCGGTTGGATCAAGCGAGAAGAGCTTCTGGCCATAGGAAATAGCAGCCTTATTGCGACCTGAAAGAAGCGCTCTGGTTGCAAGAGCCGCAAGCCAGCGATAATAGGGGCGCATCGCGAGTTCGACGACGGCCTCCGTGAACTCTTCGGAGACACCCTTTGCGGCGGCAGTGCCCTTTTCGATACAGGTCTGATAAACTTCCTCCTCTTGTGCAACGAGGTATTGGAAGTGATCCTCAAGCGCAGTACAAACCATTGCTTGACGCATGCGGAGTGCGTCAAAGCAATGGGGGTCAAGTTCACAGGCACGCGCAAGGAGTTTTTGGCTGTCGAGTTCAAGGGGTCTGCCTTCCGGCTCATTCACGGTCGGCAGGAGATAGTCGATCTTCTCGACAGCTTGTGCCATAAGGTGGAATGCCTTGTCTTCATCCGAGGTTATCAGTGTGTCAGGATTGTCCGAGAAGTGCGCAACATAGGAGTTGAACTGCTGAGAATTAGGCGGTTCGGTAGCACCTGTCTCTATCAAATGATGGATAAACAGGCGATCAAAGTCTTCCTTTTTTGGATCGAACGCCAAAGGCTCTCCTGTCGGTTGCAACTGTTTCGGATCAAGCGTCAGGCCATTTCTGTTTTTGAAACCGTGCTGGCAAGACCATGCCGATGGTTTTGTTTATACCGTTGGCGTATTAACGTTATCAGTTTTTGCATATTTGTGATAGATTACGGAATGGTGTCTTGTATACATAAACGAGAAATCGTGTACAAAAAACGAGGAATTGAGTCCTCGTTTGTCCGCTATATATGGGATATGGTGGAAAAATAGAGAGAGGAAATGATATGGGACGTTTTACGAACCCGCGCGACCTGTACTTTGGTGAGGGCGCGCGCCACGAGGTCAAGAACCTTGCAGGCAAGAGGGCAATTATCGTCTCCGGTGGCAGCTCGATGCGTCGTGGCGGCTTCCTGGATGACGTCGAGAACGACCTGAAGTCCGCAGGCTTTGAGGTTGCTCACATTGAGGGCGTCGAGTCTGACCCGTCCGTCGAGACGGTTATGAAGGGTGCTGCTCAGATGTCTGAGTTCCAGCCTGACTGGATTATTGCCATCGGCGGTGGCTCGCCAATCGACGCCGCGAAGGCAATGTGGATCAAGTATGAGTATCCTGAGACAACCTTTGAGGATATGTGCAAGGTCTTTGGCCTTCCCGAGCTCCGCACCAAGGCTCACTTCTGCGCAATTTCCTCTACTTCCGGCACCGCAACCGAGGTCACGGCCTTCTCGATTATTACCGACTATCAGAAGGGCGTTAAGTACCCAATTGCTGACTTCCAGATTACTCCTGACGTCGCTATTGTTGACCCCGAGCTCACCTATGGCATGCCCGTGAAGCTCGTTGCTCATACCGGTATGGACGCACTGACCCACGCTATCGAGGCATACGTCTCCACTGCAGCTTCCATGTTTACCGATGCAGACGCTCTGCACGCAATTCGCGAGATTGTCGAGTGGCTTCCAAAGTCTTACAAGGGCGACAAAGAGGCACGTCAGCACATGCATGAAGCACAGTGCATCGCCGGCATTGCATTCTCCTCAGGCCTTTTGGGCATCGTTCACTCCATGGCTCACAAGACTGGCGCCGCATTCTCCGGCGGACATATCATTCATGGTTGCGCCAATGCCATGTATCTTGGCAAGGTTATCCAGTTCAACGCTCGTGACGCCCGCGCTAAGACTCGTTATGCTTACATTGCCAAGGAGATTTTGCATCTTGAGGGCGAGACCGAGGACGAGCTCGTAGCTGCATTGGTCCAGAAGATTCGCGACATCAACGATTCTTTGGACGTTCCACAGGGCATCAAGAATTACGGTGAGGGCGGCACTAAGTCCGAGACCTCTATCATTGATGAGAAGGAGTTCTTCGAGAAGGCTCCCGAGGTTGCACGCCTTGCTATCGAGGATGCTTGCACCCTTTCCAACCCGCGTAAGCCTACGCAGGAAGAGATGGAGCAGCTGCTCAAGTGCGTCTACTATGACCTGCCTGTTGAGTTCTAAGATTCATTCATTTGAATGATGTAGATGCCGGCCCGGGTCGCGTTGTGCAGCCCGGGCTTTTTGATATAAAACGTTTCCCGTAAACGGCCAAAAAGATTCGTTCGCCGAAGAGTTGGCTGCTTTTTGCCTGCGAGACGTACAATATATGTTTGTGTTTGTAATGCACAGTGTTTATGCATTATGTTAGATACGCCGAGAAAACGATGATACGACTTCGTGATGTCACTGAGTGCGTTGAGGTGCAGCGCAGCTAGACGCAACGCAACGAGACCAAACCAAGATGGGGTTAAGGTATACATCAAAGTCGTACGTACAGGAGGAAACATGGAGCTCAATGGTCTTATCGATCACACGAATCTCAAGCAAAATGCAACGGCTGAGGACATTAAGAAACTTTGCGCAGAGGCCCGCGAGTACCACTTTAAGACGGTGGCAATAAATAGCTGCTGGACGACGCTTGCCCACAAGGAACTTGAGGGGTCCGGCGTTGGCATCACAACGTGCATCGGCTTTCCTTTGGGAGCCTGCTCAACGGCGGCAAAGGTGGCGGAAGCCAGGCAGGCCGTTGCAGACAAGACAACCGAGATTGACATGGTCATTAACGGCGGTCACCTCGTTGCCGGCGACGACGACTACGTTATAGCTGATATAAAAGCCGTTGTTGAAGCTGCGGGTACCATTCCCGTTAAGGTCATTCTTGAGTGCTGCCTTTTGAATGACGAGCAGATCGTGCGCGCCTGTAAGGATTGCCTTGCAGCCGGTGCTGCATTTGTAAAGACAAGTACGGGATTTAGCACAGGCGGTGCAACCGTCCACGACGTTCAGCTTATGCGCGAGACCGTAGGCAACGCATGTCAGGTGAAGGCTGCCGGCGGTATTCACACCAAAGACGAGGCGCTTGCAATGGTTGAGGCCGGAGCCGATCGCCTTGGTGTTTCAAGTGGTATTGCAATCGTTTCTGAGTAGTATCTAAGTAAGGTTTCGCAAAAATCACCATTCCACCTAAGGTTTAAGATAATAAAAACACCGCCACCCATGAGGGTGGCGGTGTTTTGTCCTATACGTGAGTATTTTTCAGGATTATGCCTGCTTAAGCTTGCAAAGTTCAGCTGCGGTTTTTGCACCAAGAGCAACATTGTTAAAGACGAGCTGGATGTTTGCTTCAAGCGAATCGTTGCCGGTGATCTCGGCAACTTTTGCCAAGAGGAACGGGGTTGTTTCTTTGCCATGAATGCCCTGTGCGGCTGCGTCCGTAAGTGCTTGCTCTATAGCGGCATCAATGACGGCTTTGTCCATCGAATATTCTTCAGGAATGGGATTTCCTACCAACATTCCGCCGGTAAGTCCCAGCTCACGCTTGACGTGGAAAATCTCAGCCAGCTCACGCGGCGAGTCAACTCTGCGATCAACGCTAAAACCACTCTTTCGCGTATAGAATGCGGGGAGTTCATCGGTCTGGTATCCAAGAACGGGAACGCCCTTGGTCTCAAGATATTCAAGCGTTAATCCAAGATCAAGAATGGATTTTGCACCGGCGCAGATAACCATAACGGGAGTCTGTGCAAGCTCTTCCAGGTCTGCGGAGATGTCCATCGTTGTTTCCGCTCCACGGTGAACGCCTCCGACACCGCCGGTGGCAAAAACATCGATGCCGGCCATATGGGCAATAATCATGGTAGTGGTAACGGTAGTTGCTCCGTCGCCCTTCTCGGCGATAATAACCGGCAAGTCGCGACGGCTTACCTTGGCAACCTCGCGACCCTTCTTGCCCAGATAATCAATCTCATCCGCAGAAAGTCCGGCGCGCAGACGCCCATTGATGATTGCGATTGTTGCGGGCACGGCGCCGTTGTCGCGAATAATCTGCTCAACCTTGAGTGCGGTCTCCACGTTTTGCGGATACGGCATTCCGTGAGAAATAATGGTTGACTCAAGTGCGACAACTGGCTTATGGGCGGCAAGCGCTTCGGTTACCTCAGGAGAAATCTCGAGAAATTCATTCATAGTTTTATTCATTTTTGGCATATCCATCCTATCGGCTTAATTTTTGATGCGGTGCAGTACGGCAGAACCGGTGAGTGCCGAATTGATGGTAGAGGCGCTCTCCGTTGCGATTTCAGCTGCGGCCAGGCCAATGCAACCCGTGCGCTTAAGCGAGGCTTTTTTGGTGAATGCCCATGCAATTCCGGCAACCATGGCATCTCCGGCTCCGGTCATGTTGACAATCTTTGTCTCGTGGAGCGGAAGCTTAAAGGCTTCGTTTTCATCGGCGCAGTAAAGTCCGTCAGAGCCAAGAGAAATAAAGACGCGTTTAAGGCCTGTTTCGAGCAGCTCTTTGGCTGCGCGCTCAAGGGACGCGTCATCGTGGATGGTGATTCCGGAGAGCATCTCAGCCTCAAGACGGTTGGGCTTCAGCGTATGGAAACGGCCAATCAGGTGACGGATTTTCTTAGCCTTTGTAGTGGAGACAGGATCGCAAATGATAGGAGCGCTGACGTGATCAGCGAGATAGCGGAGCGTTTCCTGAGGCAGGTTTGTGTCAATTACAACCGCGGCGGCATGGTCGATGAGATCCATGCGCTCTTCCATGCGCTCAGGCGTGAGGTATCTATAGATGTCCATATCGGCAATCGCAAGCTGCATCTCGCCATGCTCATTCATGATAAAGAGGTACGTAGACGTAGGCTCACCGGGAATGGTCATTGAAGGATCAATGTCAACATGAACGGCACAGCAGCCGTCTTTAAGTTCCTGAGCGTTTGCGTCTTGTCCGAATGCGGTAAGAAGACGTACCTTACTGCCGAGAAGAGCGAGGTTGTGAGCAATGTTTCTACCAACGCCACCGGCAGACATACGTACCGTACCGGGGTTTGAGTCAGAAGCGATGAGTTTTCCATCGGGACTTCCGGCAATATCCATATTGGCGGCACCGATTACCATGACATAGGGAGCGTCACACAAGATATAGCGACGTCCAAGGACGGCTCCCTTACTGGTGAGATTGCTGATGTGTACGGATACTGATGAGCGAGAAATGCCTGCTCGTTCGGCAATTTCTTTCTGGGTAATAGAAGGCTGCTCTTTGATCCAGTTGAAGATCTGCTGTTCTCTTTCTGTAAGCATACTATGATATCGCTTTCTTTTAGTCTGAACAAAATCTACATGATTTAGTGTACCGCAAGAGTTTCGGTTTTTATATAGAAAAATTAAGACAAATAGCGACTCTCCCTTCTTTTATCTTGAGAATCTTCGGTGCGAGCGTGTTGTTGATTTCTATTTTGGTAGTAAGCAATTGCTTACTACCGTTTGCAGAATTAATTAAACGCTGACCGGTAAACCAAGCATGTCTGAGCCTGAGAGAAAAAAGAGTGTAATAAAATATAGTCTTGTACATTTGTGCGGTTGCTTTTTGATTTGTCCAAGAAGGAACCTGCAGAACAGGAGGTATTCATGGCAAAACGTGTGTTTGTCGTTGTACTTGATAGTTTTGGTATTGGAGAAGAGCCTGACGCTTCTGCATATGGAGATGAAGGCAGCAATACGCTGTGTGCCTGTGGCACAAGTCCTTGCTTGCATATCCCTCATATGACAGAGCTTGGTCTTCTGAATATTGATGGCGCGCTTGATTCGGTGTATAAGACAAATTTAGCTCCTATCGAGCATCCCACCGGTGCGTTTGCGCGTATGCAAGAGCGCTCGGCAGGAAAAGACACAACGGTAGGTCACTGGGAGATGGCAGGTGTTATATCACCTGAGCGTTTTCCAACATACCCAGAGGGTTTTCCAAAAGAAATCATCGAGGAGTTTGAGCGGCAGACCGGCCGTAAGGTTCTTTGCAATAAGCCCTATTCAGGAACTGAAGTCATAAAAGACTATGGTAAAGAGATGGTTGATACCGGAGCTCTTATCGTCTATACCTCAGCCGATTCCGTATTTCAAATTGCCGCTCACGAGGACGTTGTTCCCGTTGAGACGCTCTATGAGTATTGTTGTATTGCGCGCAAGATTCTTCAGGGAAAGCATGGCGTTGCTCGCGTAATCGCCCGTCCGTTTGAGGGTGAGTGGCCCTATGCACGCACTTCTCGCCGCCATGACTTCTCGCTTGAGCCAACAGGCACCACCATGTTAGATCAACTGAAGGACCACGGCTTTGACGTGCTTTCCGTAGGTAAGATTTACGACATCTTTGCGCATCGTGGAACCACCGATCACGTATTCACTTCAGGTAACCCCGAGGGTATTGAAAAAACAATTGAAGCAACGCATAAAGATTTCCACGGCCTGTGTTTCACAAATCTGGTGGATACGGACATGATTTACGGTCATCGCAATGATGTAGACGGATATGCAAAGGCGCTTTCATATTTTGACGAGAAGCTCCCTGAGATTATGGCAGGTCTTGGCGAGGATGATTTGCTTATGATTACCGCTGACCACGGCTGTGATCCTGTGACGCCCTCGACCGACCATTCGCGTGAGTATGTGCCATGGCTGATATGTGGCCCACGGGTGAAAGCCGGGGCAAACCTGCACACGCTCCCCACATTTGCCGATCTGGCGGAGACGGTCCTTGAGTATCTTGGCGCCCCTCAGCTGGGCGTGGGCACGTCGCATGTTTCCGAAATCTTGAAGGAGGATTAAATGTCTGCAACCCCCACCCCGCATAACGCGGCCGTTGAAGGCCAGATTGCAAAGACCGTGCTTATGCCGGGAGATCCACTTCGCGCAAAACTGCTTGCCGAGAAGTACATTGAGAATGTTGAGCAGTTCAACACCGTGCGCAATATGTTCGGATACACCGGTACGTATCAGGGTCATCCTATTTCCGTTATGGGCTCGGGTATGGGCATGCCTTCCATCGGTATCTACTCATACGAGCTCTTCAATTTCTATGACGTCGACAACATCATTCGCATTGGTTCTGCCGGGGGCTTAGCCGATGGCGTTAAGCTGCGCGACATCGTGGTAGGCATGGGCGCCTGTACCGATTCAAACTATGCGGCTCAATTCAACCTGCCGGGAACGTATGCGCCAATCGCTGATTACGATTTGCTTCGCCGGGCAGTGAACGGTGCGGAGAAGCTCGGATATCCGGTGCGCGTGGGCAATGTGCTTTCCAGTGATACGTTCTACGGTGCGGACGAAACGGCGCTTTCCCGCTGGGCATCCATGGGCGTACTTGCGGTTGAGATGGAATCCGCAGCGCTCTATCTCAATGCCGTACATGCAAAAAAGCATGCGCTGTGCCTTTTGACCATATCAGACCTTCCGCTGGCAGGGGAGTCCCTTTCGGCTGAAGAGCGTCAGACAAGCTTTACACAGATGATGGAAGTAGCGCTTTCGCTTGCCCTTCCTGAATCGCAGTAAGTTTTCAACGAGAAGCACCGTATGTCCCAAGGTATTTAGGCAAAAAGGTGCTTCTCGCCGTGTAGTTTAAACCATGTGAAGGATGCTTTTAAAGCAACTTCTCAGGTGATAGTAAGGGGAAATGGTCCCCTTTAAGAGATCCCAGCGCATGCGGGGATGGACAAAGGTAAGGAGAGTCCGATGAGCAATTCTGTTTCACGTCGTGGCTTTGTCGCTGGTGCTGCCGGTGCCGGTGCAATGGCTGTTCTTGCAGGTCTTACGGCTTGCGGCGGCTCAAAGAAAGACGACACCAAGAAGGGCGCAGGCGACGACAGCAAGGCCACGACCAAGGCAAAGCTTGAGATGGTTACCGATACCGGTGGTGTCAACGACCAGTCATTCAACCAGCTTGCGTGGGAAGGTATGCAGCAGCTTCAGAAAGAAGAGGGCTGGGACGTCAGCTATCTTGAGTCAAAGCAGGAGTCTGACTACGCTACCAACCTTGACAAGGCTGTTGACGATAAGTCCCAGCTTGTTTGGGGTGTAGGCTTTGCTATGGCAGACGCTATTGTTGAGGCTGCAAAGAAGAACTCCGACGTTCAGTTTGCCATTATCGACAACGGTAATGACGACAGCTCAATTTCCAACCTTACGGGCGTTACCTTCCGCGCTCAGGAGCCTTCGTTCCTCGTTGGTTACATTGCAGCTCGTACTACCAAAACAGGTAAGGTCGGCTTCGTTGGCGGTATCACATCTGCCATCATCGACCAGTTTGAGTATGGCTACAGGGCCGGTGTTCTCTTTGCAAACAAAGAGCAGAGCCTGAACGTTGAGATTCAGTCCCAGTATGCCGACTCCTTCACCGATGCGGCAAAGGGCAAGTCCATCGCCGCAAAGATGTTCTCCGACGGCTGCGACGTTGTCTTCCACGCTGCCGGCGGTGTTGGCACCGGTGTTATCGAGGCCGCTAAGGATGCAGGCAAGTTTGCCATTGGCGTTGACAAGGATCAGGCGTACCTGGCACCCGAGAACGTTCTTACCTCTGCACTTAAGAAGGTTAACGTGGCCGTTGTTGACGTCTCCAAGAAGATTCTGAAAGACGGAGACAAGGGCGGCAAGACCGTTGAGCTGGGCTTTACTGATGACGCTGTCGGTATTCCTGAGGACCACAAGCTCATGGGCGACGAGGTCTACAAGGGTGCCATGGAAGCAGCCGACAAGATCAAGGCCGGCTCAATTGTGCCTCCTGCCAATAAGGACGATCTTGCAAAGTACGAGAAGAGCCTCGCATAAGGCGAGTAAGTATGTGGTGAGAGGCACCTAAGGCTTACGGCTTCTCACTTCGTGTAGTGAATGGTTTTACAGCCAAGGGGCCCTTTTGGGTCCCTTGGTGGTAAAGCGTGAGGGAAAAGGAGGTGGCTCGTGGAAGCTAACTCGGAATATGCCGTCCAAATGCATGGCATTACGAAAGTGTTTGGCACGTTCAAGGCGCTTGATGACGTTGACTTGGATGTACGCAAACAATCCGTCCATGCCATCCTGGGTGAAAACGGCGCAGGTAAGAGTACCTTGATGAACGTGCTCTACGGCCTCTATTCTGCGGACGAGGGAGAAGTCTTCCTCAATGGCAAGCATGTAGACATCTCAAATCCAAATGATGCCATTGCACAGGGTATTGGCATGGTTCACCAGCACTTTATGCTGGTTGATAACTTTACGGTAACCGAGAATATCGTACTCGGCGATGAGGTCACGTCATTCGCGGGAGTTCTCGATCCAAAGAAGGCACGTGAGAAGGTCCTCGAGATCGTTAACGAGTACGGTTTTGACGTTGATCCGGATGCAAAGATTGAAGACATCACGGTTGGTATGCAGCAGCGTGTTGAGATTCTAAAAGCGCTCTACCGTGGTGCCGACACACTGATTCTTGATGAGCCAACCGCGGTGCTGACTCCGCAAGAGATTGAGAAACTCATTCAGATCATGCGAGATTTGGTGAGCAAAGGCAAAACCATCATTATTATTACGCACAAGCTGAAAGAGATTATGTCTTCGGCTGATGAGTGCACCATTATTCGTCGCGGTAAATACATGGGCACCGTTGACGTTTCAAAGACCAATGAAACGGAACTGGCGAATAAGATGGTTGGCCGCAATGTTAATTTGCACGTTGACAAGAAGCCCGCAAAGCCGGGGGAGGTATTGCTTTCCATCCGAGATCTTCACGTAAAGGATGAACGTGGTATCGAGCAGGTCAACGGCCTTAATTTGGAAGTTCGTGCCGGTGAGATTGTGGGTCTTGCCGGTATTGACGGCAACGGTCAGCGTGAGCTTGCCGATGCCATAAACGCTCTGGTGAAACCCGAGTCGGGTACCATTGCCATCCGCGGTGAAGAAATACAGGCCACAACGCCGCGCAATGTTATTAACCATTCGGTAGCAACAATCCCTTCGGATCGTCAACGCTGGGGCTTGGTGTTGCCCTTCTCGGTAGCCGAAAATACGGTGCTCGAGCGCCATGGCGAAGAGCGATTTGGCAAAGGAATTTCTTTGGACTATTCCAAGGTGAATGAGTTTGCCAAAGAGCTTGTTGAAGAGTTTGACATTAGGCCGGCGGGTTGTTTTGATCACGCTGCAGGAGGTCTTTCCGGAGGCAATCAGCAGAAAGTTATTATTGCGCGTGAGGTGTCCGGTGAACCTGATGTACTCATTGCCATTCAGCCAACGCGAGGCCTTGACGTGGGCGCCATCGAGTTCGTTCATAAAGCGCTTATTCGCGAGCGTGACCGCGGTGCAGCCATTTTGCTCATCTCGCTTGAACTTGATGAGGTTATGGATGTGTCGGATCGCATCGCCGTTATTTATGCGGGTCAGATTGTCGGAGAGTTTGAGCAAGGTGCTATCACTGAGGAGCAGGCAGGCCTCCTCATGGCGGGAGGTGGTGCAGAGTGACTACTCTCACCAAAATAATGAGGAAGCCTATTACCTCAGCAATTGTGGCTATTTTATTTGGCTTCTTTGTGGCGACCATTGTTCTTGCGTCTGCAGGCTATGATCCGGTTGAAGCTTTTGGTGCGCTTATCGACGGAATGATCGGTAAGCCAAAGTACATCGCAAACGTTATCATCAAGGCAACTCCGCTGCTCTTTACCGGTGTAGCCGTCGCGTTTGCATTTCGCGTAGGTCTGTTTAATATCGGCGCCGAGGGTCAATATGTCTTTGGTACCGTTTTTGCCACGATCGTGGGCATTCTTCTCGACCTTCCGCCGGTATTACAGATTCCCGTAGTACTTTTGGTTGGTATGCTTGCAGGAGCTGCTGCAGGTGCACTTGTGGGCTGGTTGAAAGCTAAATTTGGTATTCATGAGGTTATTACCAGCATCATGCTTAACTGGATCAGTCTTTACTTCAACAACTTTGTGGTGAACTCAGAGGCATTCCATAAGGCCAATTCCACCAAATCACTTCCCATTAACTCATCCGGCTACACGATGCTCTTTACGGATATGAAATCGAGCCCAGACGGTCTTGCGGCTCTTAAAGACATTCCGATAGTGGGAGATGCCATTGCGCGAACCGATGCCAACGTTGGTATTATCGTCGCTATAATCGCAGCTATTTTTATCGGATGGCTGCTTATGCGCACAAAAGTGGGCTATGAGATGCGCGCCGTTGGCTTTAACCGTGACGCCGCTCAGTTTACCGGTATCAACGTTAAGCGCAATTTGGTGCTTTGTATGGCCATCTCCGGAGCCCTGTGTGGTGTTGCGGGTGCTCTGAATATCACAGGCCTGAATCCGCATAGTATTTCAGTGCTTGCGGCATTTGAAAATTACGGCTTTAACGGCTTGTCCGTTGCGTTTATTGCAGGTTGCTCGCCGGTTGGCTGCATCCCGGCATCTCTGCTCTTTGCAGGTCTTTTGTACGGAGGACAGTCGGTACAGCAGGTTGTGGGTGCTCCGTCCGAAATTATCAGTATCATCATCGGCACCATCGTCTTCTTTATGGCGCTTGGCGGTGTCATTCCGATGCTTGCCGAATATCTTGACCGTCGCCGTGCTAAACAGGCAAAACTTGCCGAAGGAACTGTTGGAGCTGACTCGGCAATCAATGATTCGGCTCAAGGGAAGGAGGCGAAGTAGAGATGGATATGACTGCTTTAATTAAGATCCTCGTGCTGTTGGTTGGCGGTACGCTTATGTACTCTACTCCGCTGGTATTCGGTGCGTTAGGTGGAGTTCTTTCCGAGCGTTCGGGCGTCGTGAACATTGGTATTGAAGGCATGATGAACGTTGGTGCCTTTGCCGGTGTTGCCGGCAGCTACCTTACGGGAAGTCCATGGGTAGGTCTTCTCTGCGCAGGTATTGCCGGTGGCTTGGTTGCCCTTTTGCATGCGATTGCTTCCATTACCTTTAATGCGGACCAAACGGTTTCCGGCGTTGCCATCAACCTGTTGGCTCCCGGTATTGCGCTGTTTGCCTGCGGTCATCTGTTTGAGGGTGCAAAGCAAACGCCGGCCGTAAATACGCTTCCCAAGTTGTTTGGTGACGGCGCTTTTAATGACACGCTCTTTGCGGCTTTGAATGTGGACATTACGGTGCTTCTCGCGCTTATTACCTCAGCTGTTGTATGGTTTGTGTTGTATCGCACCAAATGGGGCTTGCGTATTCGTTCTGTCGGTGAGCATCCCCATGCGTCCGAGACGCTTGGTATTGGCGTTCGCCGTACACGTTACATCTGCGTAATTATTTCCGGCGTTCTTGCCGGTTTTGGCGGCGCATCCGTAACGCTGGCAATTATTTCCCAGTACACACAGACAGCCATTTCCGGCCAAGGCTTTATCGCGCTTGCCGCGGTTATCTTTGGTAAGTGGAAGCCGCAGGGAGCTTACGGCGCATGCTTGCTCTTTGGCTTTACGCAGGAGTTGGCTATTCTTTTGGGAGGAGGAGCTACGCCCATTCCGTCCGAGATTATCTCGATGCTTCCATATATCATTACGATCATCACGCTCATACTCTTTGTGGGCAGGTCGGTAGCTCCAAAGGCCGACGGTGTTCCGTATGTCAAGGGAAGCCGATAAGATGGCTGCTGATTTTACGTTTAGTGAGATGCCGGAGGCTCAGGTTCTCGTAGAGCTTGCAGTGAAAGCTCGCGAGAAGGCCTATGTGCCGTATTCTCATTTTGCAGTGGGAGCCGCTCTGCTCTGTGCTGACGGCTCCGTCTACGGTGGCGCAAACCTTGAAAATGCCGCATACACACCAACAAACTGCGCCGAAAGGACTGCATTTTTCCGAGCCGTTTTTGAGGGCCATAGAAATTTCTCTGCGATTGCAGTGGTTGGTGGACCTGAAGGACGTCCGGTGAGTGAGTGGTGCACACCGTGCGGTGTGTGCCGTCAGGTAATTCGTGAGTGGTGTGACCCCGATACGTTCCGGGTGATTTTGGGCCGGGTTGGCTCAAAGCCGCGTGAGTTTTTGCTCCGTGAGATTTTGCCCATGGGGTTTGGTCCTGAAGATTTAGGAGAAAGCGGTCCTTCGGGTAAATCGGGCGGCGACTTCGTTGAGCGTGGAGACGCTTCAAGCGGTAAGTGCAGCCATTAATACATGTAGGTACGAGTGAACGCACCCACTGGTGGACGCACCCACTGGTGGGTGTCGTTGGTAGGAAAGGACACATCTTATGCGCATGTACGATGTAATTGAGAAGAAACGTGACGGCGGCGAGCTTACCGATGAAGAGATTGATTTTTTCATCTCCGGGTATGTCTCCGGTGAGATTCCCGACTATCAGGCATCCGCGCTGGCAATGGCCATCTTTTACGAGGGCATGACGCCGCGTGAGACCGCCAAGCTTACCATGGCCATGGCCGAGTCGGGCGATACGATGGATCTCTCGGCCATTCCCGGTATCAAAGTTGATAAGCACTCAACCGGCGGTGTTGGCGATAAGACCACGCTGGTCGTTGCCCCGATTGTGGCATCGCTTGGCGTAAAAGTTGCCAAGATGAGCGGTCGCGGTTTGGGCCATACGGGCGGAACGCTGGACAAACTTGAGTCCATTCCCGGGCTTTCCGTTGAGATTTCCGAACCTGATTTCTTCAAACAGGTCAGTGAGATCGGTGTTGCGGTAGCCGGACAAACAGGCAATTTAGTACCGGCGGACAAAAAACTGTATGCACTGCGTGACGTAACCGCCACGGTTGACAGTGTGCCTCTCATTGCATCGTCCATCATGTCGAAGAAAATTGCATCAGGTTCAAATTGCATTCTTTTGGATGTTAAATGCGGTTCCGGCGCCTTTATGAAGACGGTGGACTCAGCTGTTGAGCTTGCTCAGGCCATGGTTTCCATCGGCGAGCATGTAGGCCGTACAACTGCCGCTTTAATTACCGGCATGGATCGGCCGCTGGGCAAAAACATCGGCAATGCGTTGGAGGTTGCTGAGGCTGTAGCCACCCTTCGCGGTGAAGGTCCTGAGGATTTGACCGCCGTCTGTGTTGAGCTTGCCGCCAATATGCTGAATCTTGCGGGTAAGGGAAGCGTTGAGGAATGTCGGGACTTGGCTCGTGGTCAGATTGCTAACGGTGAGGGTTTGGCAAAGCTTGCAGACATGGTCGCTGCCCAGGGCGGAGATGCCGCGGTTATCTGGGATACTTCAAAGTTTGATGCGGCTCCGTTCCGTCGTGAGGTTTTGGCGGAAGAGTCCGGATATATGAGCACCATGAATGCCGAGCGCGTAGGGATCGCATCCGTAGCACTTGGTGCCGGCCGTGAGAAAAAGGGCGATTCCATTGATATGGCAGCCGGTATTATCCTTGAGCGCAAGACCGGGGATTATGTCGAGAAGGGAGAAGTGCTTGCAACGCTTCTGACTTCCGACGAGAAGCGCTTGGACGACGGTGAGCGTATTTTCCGCGAAGCGCTTTCGTTTGGATCCGAGCAGCCTTCACGTGAACCTCTCTTCTTTGCTCGTGTTTCTCGCGACGGTGTGGAGAAGCTGGGATAAATTTGATATTGGGCACGATTCTGGGCTGTGAAATTTGCATCGATATGAACGGCATCTCTTACCAAAGAGGTGCCGTTTTTGATGAAAACCCGCTACGTTAAGCGGTCAAACAACGGTCAAATTACTTTGGTACGCTCAAAGTGGTTATCGGAGTAAGCCTGTGCCGGCGGCATCTCCTGAGGAAGGAGGTGAAGTCCATGGAAATACTCTTTTTGCTTTTGGAGCTAGCAGCAAAGCTGGTAACTTTAGCTGCAGAAACAGTAAAGTACTTGTCCGAAAGGCACGACAGTAACTGCGATCATAAAGAGAGCCGTTAGCGACCACTAACGGCTTCTCAAATCGATGAAGCTGCCCGATCTGCAACAGGCAACTCCGGTAACTCAAGTATAGATGATATGACGCAGCTTGGAAAGCAAGCCTTTTCTTCATGAGATTTCGCTAAATTATAAAAACTGACAGATAGATGGATATATAAAGTATGCGGCAAATGAAACATACCTTCCGGCGTGGTGAAAACTTTGAAATCAGGCAAAGAATTCTTAAGTAAACGAGAATTCTCAAAATGATAAAACGCTTTACCACTTACACTGAGAGAAGAACATAAAAGAGGAGCGTTTGTGTTGCGTTATGCAAACACTACGTAAAGGAGGAATAATGGCTCAGCCTGTTATCGGAACACCTTGGCAAAGGCTCAATCAACCTGTCTCTGAGGATGAACTTTCCGGTGTCGATAAGTACTGGCGCACGGCAAACTATCTTTCCATTGGCCAGATTTATCTGCGCAGCAATCCTCTTATGAAGGAAGGATTTAACCGGGAGGACGTTAAGCATAGACTGGTAGGACACTGGGGAACGACACCTGGCTTGAATTTTCTGTTTGGCCATGTCAATCGCTTTATCCGCGATCACAATCAGAACACTATTTTTCTTATGGGACCTGGCCATGGCGGACCGGCCGGCACAGCCCAGTCGCTGCTTGACGGCACGTACCGCGAAACCTATCCGTTTATCACCAACGATGAGGCGGGTCTCCAGAAGTTCTTCCGCCGTTTCTCCTATCCCGGCGGCATCCCTTCTCACTATGCTCCCGAAACTCCCGGATCCATCCATGAGGGCGGCGAGCTCGGTTATACGCTGTCCCATGCCTATGGTGCGGTTCTTGACAATCCGTCACTTTTGGCCGTTGCCGTAGTGGGTGACGGTGAGTCTGAGACCGGACCTCTTGCCACCAGCTGGCAGACGAACAAGTTTATGGATCCGCTTACCGATGGTATTGTGTTGCCGATTCTTCACCTGAACGGTTATAAGATTGCCAATCCAACCATTCTTTCGCGCATTTCCGACGGAGAGCGTGACGAGTTCTTCCGCGGTATGGGATATCATCCCTATACCTTTGTTGCCGGGTTCGATAACGAGGATCATGCATCCATCCATCGCCGCTTTGCCGCACTTTTCGAGGCGGTCTTTGACGAGATCTGCTCCATCAAGAGTCGCGCCGCTGCAGGTGATGCGTCCCGCCCGTACTACCCGATGATTATTTTCCGTACGCCCAAGGGTTGGACGTGCCCGCCCTATATTGACGGCAAGAAGACCGAGGGCTCATGGCGTGCACACCAGGTGCCTCTGGCATCTGCTCGTGATACCGAGGCTCACTTCCAGATTCTGCGCGATTGGCTTGAGTCGTACAGACCCGAGCAGCTCTTTGATGAGAACGGTGCCATTCGTCCTGAGGTTACGTCCTTCATGCCCGCCGGTGAGCTTCGCCTGGGCGCTAATCCCAACGCCAATGGCGGCCTTCTTCGTCAGCCGCTTGACCTACCAGACGCCCGTGAGTATGAGATCCCCGTGGGCGAGAAGGGCCACGGCTTTGGAGCTACCGAGGCAACCCGCGTACTTGGTGAGTACACGGCCGATCTTATCAACAAGAACCGTTCCGACTTCCGAATTTTCGGTCCGGACGAGACGGCATCCAACCGCCTGCAACCCTCTTTCCAAGTAACGGACAAGCAGTGGTTTGGTGGCTTTAACGATGACTTTGAAAATGACGAGCACATTTCGCCCGTAGGCAACGTCATCGAGCAGCTTTCCGAGCATCAATGCGAAGGCTTGCTTGAGGGCTACGTGCTGACCGGCCGTTATGGTATCTGGTCCAGCTACGAGTCGTTCGTGCACATTGTGGACTCCATGATCAACCAGCACGCAAAGTGGCTTGAGGCAACGGTCCGCCATATCCCTTGGCGCAAGCCCATCTCGGCCGTCAACGTATTGCTTTCCAGCCATGTGTGGCGACAGGATCACAACGGCTTCTCTCACCAAGATCCGGGCTTTGTCGATGTTTTGCTCAACAAGTGCTACAACAATGACCACGTGGTAAATATCTATTACCCGGCCGATGCCAACCTTCTGTTGGCCGTGGGCGAGAAGGCCTATACCTCCACTAACTGCATCAATGCTATTTTCGCAGGCAAGCAGCCTGCGCCAACATGGGTTACCCTTGATGAGGCGCGAGAAGAACTCAAGCGCGGAGCCGTTGAGTGGAAATGGGCTTCCAACGTGCCTGAAGGCGAGGACTACGATATCGTCCTTGCATCCTGCGGTGACGTACCTACCATGGAGCTCCTTGCAGCCCTTGATATGCTGAGCAAACTGGGCATTAAGGCTCGCTTTGTCAATGTGCTTGAACTTCTCAAGATCCAGAATGCGGAGGAGAACGACCAAGCGCTTTCCGATGAGGAGTTTACCAAGCTCTTCTCGACAGATAAGCCTGTCCTCTTTGCGTTCCATGCGTATGCGGGTACCATTCACCGTCTGATTTGGAACCGTCCGAACCACGACAACTTCAAGGTTCACGGATATGAAGAGCAGGGTTCGACGACTACGCCGTATGACATGCTCCGCCTGAACCATATGGATCGCTGGGCGCTGGCAGCCGATGCGCTGCGTATGATCGATGCGGACAAGTGGTCCGAGCAGATTGTTGAGTGGGAACAGTTCCGTACCGATGCGTTTAACTTTGCCGTCGAGAAGGGCTACGATCATCCGGCGTTTACCGATTGGGTGTGGCCGGATGCGTCGGATGCCGGCGAATCGCTTTCGGCAACCAAGGCAACGGGTGGCGACAACGAGTAGTGACGGATAGGTAAGTAAAACAAAGAATTGCTATAGAAAAATAGCATGCTCCTAAGATGGAACATGCTATTTTTTGATTTTTGTGTGAGATACCTGAGGCTCTTTGATTGCTTTAATACTGGCAAGACAGTGCTGCCGAAAAAATGCCAAGTTGGGCCATCATAATGGCGCTGCCAAAAATGCACCAAGTTGGTGCTGCCGGAACAGCGCTGCCAAAAACGCGCCAAGTGGTACTGCTGGAACAGCGCTGCCAAACTTGCAGCAAGTTGGGCACGATTAACCAAACTTGCAGCAAGTATGGTTCATATATACCAAACTTGCAGTAAGTATGGCAATCTAAGCCATACTTGACGCGTTTCCGGCAGCACTAGGCAGTATGATCATGCTCGTAAGGTCTTCTCGCAATCGTTGAAATTGCGTATCAACGGCTGTCTGCAAATCCGCAGGCAGTCGTTCTACTTCAAAGCTTTAGCCTGTTGAGCGCGAGCAACGCGCGAAACATAAAAACTACCTGTTATGCAAGTAGTTTTGTTTAGTTATATAATGATATTTCCATTTGCGTCAGCAGGTTTTGTGAGTGCAACGATGCCTTCAATAAGGGCAATAATAGACGGAATAAGAGTCCAACAAAACACAAGATAAAGAATACCCATACTAACCTTACCAGCATAAAACTTATGCGCACCGATGCCACCCAAAAAGAAAGCAAATAAAGCATAGGTAACCTTATTTACCACCTTACCTGTTTGCACATAAGCAGGAGATGGAGAAGGAGCGGAATTTACAACGTTGACTGAAATATTGTTACCGTCTCCATGTTGACTTGCTCCAGTAGAGGCGGCGGAATTTTGTTGTTCTGCCTTGGTGACTATGATTTTTTGTTCATTTCTGAATAAAGTTACCACGTCGCCAACGCGAGCATCAAAAGTGACATCTTCAGGGCGTACCTCAATGATGGAACCATCATCTGTACCAATTGAAACAGCTTCAGATGTCATAGCAATAATACGATTCATAAATCCTCCTAGAGAAATGCCAGTAAAAGCTACGATATATCTAGTGCGGGGGGGGGGTCAAGAGAATTTCAAAAAGTGCTGATAAATTATTAAAACTGACTTTCAAATTCTCTGATTTTAGGTGAAAGAATTTATTCAAATTGTCAGTCTCCGCATGCAATATTTCTCAGAGTGTGCAATAATGCTCACCGTGTGAAATAACGAGTGAAAGGTACGTATGACACAGTCCGGTATGATGCAGCCCGGTGTGACGCAGCCCATGGAATTGGAAGTCGTTCGCCCGGCGACGCTCTTGCAGCTTGATCGCCGCTCCATGCGAACACGACTTGCACTCCGACGTGCGCTTGCGGAAGAGATTGACGCAGTCGGCGATCTTTCTCAAGTGACCGTTACAGCCGTTACCGACCGTGCGGGAGTGACGCGCCGTACGTTCTACTCTCATTTTAAAGATATTCCCAATCTGGTTGACCGGGTTGAGCAAGATGCGCTTCAAGAGCTTATGCCTTATCTATCAGCGCTTTCCAAGGTCAATCTTGAGCAACTGAAAGATGCACTTGACTCGTATAAGCCCTGTCCCGGCTCTGCCGAACTTCTCGGCGCCATTCGCAAACGCGGCTTCTATCTGCGGCCGCTTCTTGGCAAGGGTGGTGACCCCGCGTTTGTCGAGCGCCTTAAGCGGACGGCTCATGAAGCCATCGCAAAGCGCGCCCTTCACGATTTGAATCCGCATGCCGTTGGGCCGTTCTTTGACTACTACCTGACTTTTGCCATTTCCGCCGAAGTTGGCGTTTTGGTGCGCTGGCTTGTCGGTGGCATGCGTGAAAGCGATGAACAGATGGCTGGCCTTATGACCGCGCTCATGTTTGTGGCGCCGGGCGATCTTTACGGCAAGCCAATCAAGTTGGATATCCCTCGTTTTGCTTTAGCAACGTTGGTTCTTGGAGAGAGTAATAATGAATAACAAGAAGATCGAGCTCGTACACAACGGAGCGGAGCTTGCTCCTGCGCAACCTGTTGACCTGACTGATGCCCACCTTATGCTTGGCATTGACGTTGGCTCCACCACCGTCAAACTTTCCATCATTGATGAAAACGGCACGTTGCTCTATGCCAACTACGAGCGCCATCACACTGACGTCCGGGCTACGGCTCGAGAGCTTTTTGAAAAGGCCCAACGTGTTATCGGGGACGTCCCTCTATATGCGGCCATTACCGGATCGGGCGGTATGTTGCTTGCTCAATGGCTTGACCTGGAATTTGTTCAGGAAGTCATCGCGTCAAAGCGCGCGGTTGAGGCCCTTATCCCCAAGACCGACGTAGCCATTGAGCTTGGCGGCGAGGACGCAAAGATCATCTACTTTGACAACGGCATCGAGCAGCGCATGAATGGTACGTGCGCCGGCGGCACCGGTGCATTTATCGACCAGATGGCATCCTTGCTTAAAACAGATGCTACCGGTCTGAACGACCTTGCCAAGGATGCAAAGCAGATTTATCCGATAGCGTCTCGTTGCGGCGTGTTTGCAAAGTCCGATGTGCAGCCCCTGTTGAACGAGGGCGCAGCACCCGCCGATGTTGCGGCGTCCATTTTCCAGGCCGTTGCAAACCAGACGGTCTCAGGTCTTGCCTGCGGCCATCCCATCCGAGGATACGTTGCCTTCCTCGGCGGTCCCCTGCAGTACCTCTCTGAGCTGCGTCGTCGTTTCTACATCACGCTCAATTTGGACGACGAGCATATCATCGTGCCCGAGAACGCCCACCTCTTTGTTGCCACGGGAGCGGCTCTTGCCGGAGAGACCGAGCGCTCAACCACACTTGCCGAGCTCATCGGAGCCCTTGATAACCTTAAGGGAGCCCAGGGATCAGAGGTTGCCCGTCTTGACCCCCTGTTTGCAACGGAGGCCGATTATCAGTCCTTTAAGGAGCGGCACAACAAAGAGATCGTTCCCAAAGGAGATCTCTCCAGCTACCATGGTCGCGTGTTTATCGGCATAGATGCTGGATCGACCACCATGAAAGCCGCAGTCGTGGGCGAGAAGGGCGAGCTGCTCTATACCTGGTACGACAATAACAACGGCGATATCCTCGGTACCGCTCGCAAGATCATGGATTCCATCTACGACGCCATGCCCAGGGATTGCATCATCGGCCACGTAACTACGACGGGATACGGCGAAGGCATCCTGATTGAAGCACTCCGCGCGGATTCCGGTGAGATTGAAACGGTGGCTCATCTGCGCGGCGCCAAAGCGTTCGTACCCGACGTTGACTTCATTCTTGATATTGGCGGTCAGGATATGAAGTGCTTGCAGGTGAAAGACGGCGTCATCGAGCACATCATGCTGAATGAAGCCTGCTCGGCGGGATGCGGTTCGTTCATCGCGTCCTTTGCGGATTCCATGAAGATGGACGTTCGAGAATTTGCGCAGGTGGCAACCAAGGCGCACATGCCGGTTGATCTTGGATCACGCTGTACCGTCTTCATGAACTCCCGCGTTAAACAGGCGCAAAAAGAAGGGGCGACCATCGGCGACGTGGCTGCCGGCCTTTCCTACTCCGTCATCAAAAACGCCCTGTTCAAAGTCATCAAACTCCGCGATTTCAACGAAATAGGCGATCATTGTATCGTACAGGGCGGCACCTTTATGTCAGATGCAACGCTGCGTGCGTTTGAGCTGCTTACCGGCCGTGACGTCATTCGTCCAGATATTGCCGGCACGATGGGTGCGTATGGAGCGGCACTTCTCGCCCGCGATCGCGCAGGAGCCACGGGAGTGTCCACGCTTCTGGACAAAGAGGCAATCGACAATCTTGAGGTTAAGCTCACCAATACGCACTGCCGCATCTGCCCCAATAGCTGCCTTCTGACGATCAATGATTTTGGCGGCGGACATCGCTTTATCACCGGCAACCGCTGCGAGAAGGGCGCGGGCAGGAAACGCGGCAAGAAAAATGAGGCCCCCAACCTCTTTGCGTTCAAAAACAAGCTGCTCTTCGATCGTGAATCGCTGCCAAAGGAAACGGCTCCGCGCGGCACCGTTGGTATTCCGCGTGCGCTCAACATGTACGAGAATTATCCGTTCTGGCATACGTTCTTCACTCAGCTGGGCTTCTCGGTCATTTTGTCGGACCAGACCACCGCAAAGACGTACGACAAGGGCATTGAGTCCATGCCGTCGGAATCTGCGTGCTATCCGGCCAAGCTTTCCCACGGGCATATCATGAACCTGCTGGAAAAAGACCCCGACTTCATCTGGATGCCCTGTATTCGCTGGGAGCGCAAGGAAGACGAGTCTGCGACCAATCATTACAACTGCCCGATTGTCATGAGTTATCCGCAGGCCCTTGGCCTCAATGTGGATGAGCTGTCCGCACCGAATGTCGAGTACCTGGCGCCCTTTATTCCCTATGACAAGAAGTCCGAGCTCAAGCGTCGTTTGTACGAGCTTATTTCCGAACAGCGCGAGAAGGACGCAGCGGCCGGCAAGGGACGTTTTTGCGGAGATCACATTACGCGCGCCGAAATCGATGCGGCGGTTGACGCAGCATGGCAGGCCGACATCGAATTCAAGGACGCCATGCACCGCGCCGGTGACGAGGCTCTTGCGTGGATTGAAGCACATGACGCACATGGCATCGTGCTTGCGGGCCGTCCGTACCACAACGATCCCGAGATAAACCATGCCATTCCTGAACTCGTGCACTCGTTTGGGTTTGCCGTGCTTACCGAGGACTCGGTGGCGCACAAAATGTTGCCGGAGCGCCCGATTCGCGTGGTTGACCAGTGGATGTTCCATTCACGTCTGTACCGTGCGGCTCGCTTTGTGGCATCCCGCAACGATCTTGACCTCATCCAGCTCTTCTCCTTCGGCTGTGGTCTTGACGCACTGACGACCGACCAGGTTCAGGAGATTTTGGAGGCTTCCGGCAAGATTTACACCATGCTCAAGGTTGACCAGGTCTCCAATCTTGGTGCGGCGCGTATCCGCATCCGCTCGCTCATGGCTGCCCTGAAAGAGCAGCGAGCAGAACTTGAACGTGCCACGGCGGCGGGGGAGATTGAAGAGGTTGCGCCCGTCGGTGTACGCATGGCTGACGGTTCGCTGGAAAAGCTGCGGGACACGGGTTCTTCTCGCCAGAGTGACCCCGAAGGCGTGAGCGGTATTGCTCCCTCCTTTGACGGACGGAGCCGCAGGCGAGTACCGGTGTATCGCGACGCAAAGAGTGCTGCGTATGAGAAGGTGCGCTATACCAAAGAAATGCAGGAAGCGGGCTATACCATTCTGGCTCCGCAGATGGCACCGATTCACTTTGAGCTGGTGGAGGAGCTGCTTAAGGGCGCGGGATATAACGTGGTGCTGCTGCCTTCGGTTGACCAGGGTGCTGTTGACACAGGTCTGCGCTATGTCAACAACGACATCTGCTATCCGTCAATCTTGGTTACCGGTCAGATTATGGAGGCGGTGCTTTCGGGTACGTACGATTTGACGCGTACGGCTGTGTTAATTTCTCAAACGGGTGGCGGTTGCCGAGCAACAAACTATATTGCGCTCATCCGTAAGGCGCTGAAGGACGCAGGCCATCCGGAGGTTCCCGTCATTTCCGTCTCTGCGGCCTCAGGTCTTGATGAGGACAATCCCGGCTTCAGACTTTTTAAGCCTGAACTTTTGATCCGTGCCGTGTATGGTCTTTTATATGGCGACCTCATCATGCAGCTTTTGTACCGCGTACGCCCGTATGAAGCCGTGGCAGGGTCGGCAAACGAGCTTTATGACCAGCTTATGGCTGACGCACGTTCACGCATTTGCACCATTAACCGCAAAGGTTTCTACAAGATGTGCCAACATACCGTGGACGCCTTTGATGCGCTTCCGCTTACGCATGATCGAGAAAAGCCGCGCGTAGGCGTGGTAGGCGAGATTCTGGTCAAATTTCACCCGACCGCCAACAACGAGCTGGTCAAGGTCATTGAAGCAGAAGGATGCGAGGCCAATGTACCGGGGCTTGTGGACTTCTTCCTGTTTGGCATGACCAACGCCATTAACACAAACAAGGAACTCGGTACCAAGCTTAAGAGCCGCATCTCGCATATGGCCGGCATCAAGCTGGTCCAAGGACTCCGTGGTCCCATCAATACGATGCTGGAAAAGAGCGATCGTTTTGAGCCGTATCCCGACATCTTTGAGTTGGCCAAGAAGGCCGAGCAGATTCTCTCCCTCTGCAATACCATGGGCGAGGGTTGGCTGCTCACAGCCGAGATGTGCGATCTTATCGATACCGGCACGCCCAATATCGTATGCGCGCAGCCCTTTGCGTGCTTGCCGAACCACGTGGTCGGTAAGGCCGTTATCAAACGCCTGCGACAAATGCACCCCGAGAGCAACATCGTGGCCGTTGACTATGACCCCGGCGCATCCGAGGTCAACCAGCTCAACCGCATCAAACTTATGATTTCGGTTGCCAAGGAGAATTATAAAAACGGAGTCTCTGCAGGCAGCGTTTCTGGTCCCAGCGACTTCAGGCTTGAAAACGAGTTTGATCCGGTGACTCATGAGGCAACTATGCCATACACAGGCCGCGACCGCTACGGCATGGATTCAATCGTGAGCGAAGGCGCGGACCGTTCAAGTTGCGGAACCGGTCACGGCGCAGGAGCCATTCATCTTTCCGACGAGCAGCTTGCTGCCATTGAGCGTGCCAAAGAAAAGGCGGGGGTAAAGTAAGCGTATTACCTGCACAGATAAAGACATACGGATGGTTTTGGCGAGAAGGACTTAAAAATTCAAGTCCTTCTCGTAGTTACGTCCCAAAAGTGATGTAAGGGCTATTTGCTTACTACCTTCTAGCCTATATTATGTCGTCTCCTATAAGGTGAAGCATTGTTTACTTGGAAGGAAATACGCCAACGACACAGCTGCGCCTTTTAATTTCTTTATTAAAATGTTCACAGAGATTGTTTGTAGGTATCCACAGGGCATGTTCAGATGGAACGTCTAGATAGCTAAGCACATAGGCTCTGACTCTTCTAGAAGATGTGTGCCTTTTGAACTGCGTCCCAAAACTTGGACAGATTTGATAAAGAGTTAGGTCACCAAGGACTGATTCCGGAACTCCTCCGGAGTCAGTCATTCTTGAGGCTTACGAACCTCAAGAAAACCTCCCATTTCTTATGCCCAAGAAATGGGAGGTAGTTCAATCTACGACCCCTTCTGTTTCAAGCAAATGTGCTGTAACAGCACATTGTTGCGACTTGTCGCCCGATCTTGTCTCGCGACGCGCCGTCGTAGCTCGTAGCTACAAGCTTAAGCCTTAAGAGCGCGGCCCATAGCGTCAGCCTGAACGATAGCTGCGTAGAGTTCGTCAGGAGTGACATCGCCAGCAAGGTTGTGAATGGTCTCGCCAGGAACACAAGCAGCTTCAGCAATCTTTTTGATCTGCTCGTCAGCGGTGATGCCAACCTCCTCGAGGGTAGTTGGAAGACCAACCTCAAGGCAGAAGTCCTGAACCTCATCAAACTCCTCCTGAGGAACACCCTCAAGAACAAGCTGGACCAAGGTGCCAAAAGCAACGCAGTTGCCGTGAGGTGCGCTGTGGCCACCAAGGGAGGTAAGGCCGTTGTAGAAAGAGTGAGCTGCTGCACAGTTAACGTTGTCAGCGCCGACACCACTCATGTAGACGGTTGCTTCGCAGATAGCCTCAAGGGCTGGGGTTACAACGTTGTTCTCACAAGCCTTAATTGCCTGTGAACCGTAATCGCGAAGAGTGAGGTAGCACTCCTTAGCAATTGCCATACCAACGCGGGTAATGCCGGTTCCCTCAAGGGAAGGAGACTCAGTGCGGATGGATGCACGACCCTCAAAGTAGGTGCCCAGTGCATCGCCCATGCCTGCTACCAGGAAGGAAACAGGTGCATTAGCGATAATCTGGGTGTCAACCATAACTGCATCTGGGTTCTGTGGGTAGAAGAGGTACTTGTCAAATGAACCATCATCGTTGTAAATAACGGAGAGGCCGGTGCATGGAGCGTCAGTAGCTGCAACGGTAGGAAGAATAACGATACGCTTGCCAGTGTAATATGCAGTTGCCTTTGCAGTATCAACAGCGCTGCCGCCGCCAACTGCGACGACTACGTCAATGTTGTCTTCCTCGACAATAGCCTTCATGCGGTTAATTTCTCCGTTAGAAGAAATGCCGCCGAAGACCTCGTAGCGACGGTAATAGTCACCCTTGCCTTCAAAGCTTTGCTCAATCATATCGTGGGTTGCTTTGTAGCCGCTATTAGAGCAGACAAACAGGAAGCGTTTTCCCATGTAGCCCATCTCTTTTTCGAACTCGAGACAAGCATTTTTACCCTGAACATACTTCAGTGGCTCACGCATAGCGCGTAGCATTTTCATAGGATCCCCTCTCCGGATACGTTTAGGCCTATGCGATTTATGGTAACACTGTCAAAAGGACATAACTGTAAGGAAAATAATAAGTATCAATTTTTGAAAGGTTTACGTGAACATCTATTCCTCAAGCACTAAATGCTATTCTTGTAGTGTCAAATTTTTGCACTGTGGTCTTTGGAGAGCACATGCTTAGTTCTGTCGAAATCAAACCCGATGCCTACTTTGTAGGTGCCTTGGATTGAAACGCTCGCGAGTTCCACGGCTACACCACTGAGCAGGGCATTACCTACAACGCATATCTTATCTTGGACGAGAAGGCACGCCATTGACGCCGTCAAGTGTCCATTCTCCGAGGAGCTGGTTGAGCGCATTAAGAACATTATCGATCCAGCACAGATCGACGTTTTAATCTGCAACCACATTGAGATAGACCACTCCGGCAGCGTTCCTCACATAATGGCCCATGCTCTTCTCGATGGTTTCTTGGTTGAAGGCATTCCTGTCCAGATCATCGATCTCAAAGGGACTCACATTTCCAACGTTATGTATCACTTCTTAAATTCTAAGTATGTCTGTGTAGATCGCATGAAATGACACGTAAAACCCTCGTATTTACTTCGGATATAAGGGTTTTACGTGCACCAGAGGACGTCATCGCGGCTTCTCGCTTTGTATATCAAAGTTTTTTCGGTTACTTAACAATGATTTAACACCCCTTCTGTTGTACTGGTTATCACAGGAGAAGGGAGAGTATATGAAATCAAAACTTGCGTGTGTCAGAAATTGTCGCTTTCGATTCATACCAATCATGTTTTTGGTTTTGGGTGGCATATTCGTGGTGTACGGAGCTTCTCGAGGTGAAGTTCAGACTGTTTTCACAAAAGCGGTAAGAATTTGCCTTGAGTGTGTAGGTATTGGGTAGGTGCGCCCGTGAATAAGGTATGTTCGGGAGCGCGAGCCCTCGGTAAGCGCGTATGGGGGTTTGTTAGCAGAAGAGGGGTTGTACAGGCGTGCGCGGCCTTCCTTACCAACCCTCACATTCCCAATTTTATAAAAGGAACCATCTACACCGGCTCGGCAAAGTCGGTTTGCGTACCAGGACTGAATTGTTATTCCTGCCCCGCGGCAACGGGCGCCTGCCCCATCGGAGCGTTTCAGGCGGTCGTGGGATCCTCAAAGTTTAGCTTTTCGTATTACATTACCGGCATTTTGATTTTGATCGGAACCTTGCTGGGCAGGTTTGTCTGCGGTTTTCTTTGTCCGTTTGGCTGGGTGCAGGATTTGCTCAACAAGATTCCGTTTCCCAAGAAATTCAGCACCAAAAAGCTCAAATGGCTGCGGTATGTGAAATATGGCATTTTGATCGTGATGGTTTGGGCGCTTCCGGCATTGCTGCAAAATGCCGTGGGCATGGGAGATCCTTATTTTTGCAAGTACGTATGCCCGCAAGGCATACTTGAGGGAGCAATTCCTCTCTCACTTGCAGATTCGAGTATCAAAGCGGCACTTGGCACATTGTTTACGATGAAATTCAGTATTTTGGCAACAATCGTGCTTTTGAGCATCATGTTTTATCGTCCGTTCTGCAAGTGGATCTGCCCGCTGGGCGCCTTTTATTCACTGTTCAATCGAATTTCCATCTTGCAGTACCGCGTTGATAAAGACGCCTGCATTAAGTGTGGAAAGTGCGCTCGCACCTGCAAGATGGATGTGGATATTACCAAAAACAACGCTTCGCTTGAATGTATCCGGTGCGGAGAATGCATCAAAGCCTGCCCGGTACACGCAATCGATTCCAAGCTCATGCTGATCAATCACGAGATTGCAAAGTCGGAAAAGGTCGCAAAGGCAAAGACCGCGGCGGGCACGAAGGCCGCAGTGGGCACGAAGGCCGCAATGAATACGAAGGCTGCGGCGGATATGACAACAAAGACCGCAGCGAAAGCCGTACGGCACAAGTAAAGATATGAGCCGTCCAAGTAGGTCGGAAATCATATACAGGAAGTACTACAGATATGTAGGACATGAAGAAGAGAACGTTAGAAAGGAATTTAGTATGAAGAAGTTTGCGATGAAACCTTTGGTGTACGCGTTGGGAGTGCTTATGGTATTTGCCCTGGCCGGCTGTAATGCAAATGCCAAAAAGGACTCGGGAGCGGCTCCGTCAGCTTCAACTTCCGAGCAGCAGCAAACCAGCTCGTCCGACGTCCCACCCGAGGCAGCGTCTAAGATGCACCTGAAAGGCGGAGACACGTTCCCCACGTTTAAGGCAACCGACATTTCTTCCGGAGCAACGTACGACAACGAGACCTTCAAGAAGAATAAGGTTACCGTCTTGTCGTTCTGGTTCAACGGTTGCGCCGGCTGCATAAAGGAAATGCCCATGCTCCAGGAGCTTGCCGATAAGTACAAGGATAAGGGCGTGAACGTTTTAGGCGTAAATGCCGAGGCAGCGTATACCGACGATGCCAAGAAGGAAGCTCAGAATATCCTCACGAAGCAGGGCGTAACATATGGCAATGTCGCTCTTGATCCCAAGAGCGAGGGAGGCAAAGTCATTGAGGGTCTGACGGCATTCCCCACAACAATGGTTATCGACCAGAACGGTAAGCTCGTAGGTGATCCCATTACCGGCGGTGCTGAAAAGCTCGATGGCAGCGAGCTGCAGAAGCGTGTTGAGCAGGCACTCGCTCAGAGTAAGTAACCATGAAACGTGTGTCGTATTGCGACTCGGAATGCCTGCGACACACTCTGTAATCGGTTAGTATGTGGAAGGCTTTGATTGCGCCTGAGTCGGGAACCTGAAAATTCTCGGCTCACGGCGCAATCTTAAAAGCTCCCAAGAGTTTGGGATGATTTGTCAGCCGCGGCATGGTTGAGCCGTCCGTGGTATGGCTGCGGCAAAGCTGCGGCACAAATAATGCGTGCGTGGAGGGAAGATTTGAAGATCCTTGTGGTAGAAGACGAGCGTGAACTCCTTACGTCCATTGGAGAAGGACTTGAGATCGACGGCTATTACGTTGATCTTATCGACAACGGAACGGAAGCGCTTGAAATGGCCCAGATTGAGCAGTACGACCTTATTTTGCTCGATCTCAATCTTCCGGGCGTTGATGGCTTGGATCTTCTGCGCACACTTCGCCGGGAGCATTCGGAAACGAAGGTGCTTATCCTTTCCGCCCGCTCGTCGGTGGCTGACCGTATTGTTGGTTTGGATGCGGGAGCCGATGACTATCTTGTAAAGCCGTTTGCGTTTGGTGAGCTTGAAGCACGTATTCGCAATCTTTTGCGGCGCGAATACACGCACGGAGAGACGTCTCTCGTATCGGGAGAACTCCGACTGGACACGGCATCTCGACAAGTTTTTGCCAAGGATTCCGAGGTCAATCTGACCAAAAAAGAAACGGCAATACTTGAATATCTCATGCGACGCGCAGGCACCGTGGTAAGCAGTGAAGAGTTGCTGTCACACGCATGGGACAGCAACGTAGACCCCTTCAGCAATTCTGTGCGAGTTCATATTTTTTCTGTAAGAAAAAAATTGCGAGAAGTACTTGGGTATGACCCAATTTCTAACAAGGTAGGAGAGGGCTATTACCTCAAGGAGGACAGTGATGATAAAGATGAGTGAGAAGGTTATGAAACCACTGCGGTCGGTTCGGGGACAACTGACGCTTCTGATGGTGGCCCTTCTCGGCTGTTGCTGTGTTATTTTGACGTGGCTTGTATACCGTTCAACAGCGCAGCTGCTTGAAGTTGCGGCGGCAAACTCACTGAGGCAAGGAGGACTTTCCATTGTCTTGGACGTGGCCGGCATTGAGCGCTCAATCTTGTCTGATGCTTTGGTCATTTTGGTTTTCGTAATCATTGCGGGGAGCTGTGCCGCTTATCTTTTGGCAGGTCATTACACTAAGCCGATCAAGCAACTTTCCTCTCATATGCGCGAGCTTGCTCCAGACAGCCTTTCTCGCCCCATTGAGGTTGAGAGCGGTGGCGAAGAGATCCAAGAGCTGGTTAAGTCGTTTAATCAAATGACCGGCCAGCTGAGTGAGGCATTTGCAATGCAGAGCCGTTTCTCGGTGAGCGCGGCTCATGAGTTGAGAACGCCGCTTGCGGTGCTTCGCACGAGGCTTGACGTATTCAAGAAGAAAGAGCGTGAGCAGAAAGAATATGACGAGCTTGTGCAAACGATGGAAACGTATGTGGATCGGCTTTCTTCTCTTATTTCCAATCTTTTGGAGCTTACCGAGACAGGAGAGCTGCCGGAAGTTGAAGACGTTTCACTTGATTCGGTAATCAAAACGGTAGTGAAGGATCTTGAGCCGGTCGCCCATGAGCATGCAGTTAACATCCATACCGATATAGAACCTCTTGTCGTACGAGGAAACGCCAGTCTTTTATATCGCGCTCTTTACAATCTGGTGGAAAATGCCATTCGCTATAACGAAAAAGAAGGGCTAATAACCATTGACCTGAAAAATCAGGATACGGCAGGCATGGTAAAAATTGCGGATACGGGGGTAGGCATTGCTCCCGAGGCACGAGAGCTTATATTTGAGCCGTTCTATCGGGTAAATAAGTCCCGCTCACGGGAGTTTGGCGGCGCAGGCATCGGTCTTTCTCTTGTGAAAGCCATTTTGAAACGGCATGGTGCTTTCATTGCGGTGGATGCGAATGAGCCGCAAGGGTCGGTATTTACCATTACGTTCCCGCAGGACGGTTCTGCCGATGGAGAGAAGTCCGTGGACGCAGAGGAAACATCCGTGGACGTGGAGGATGTATCTGCGAAAGCCGCGGAGGATCCATTTGTGGACGCAGAGGAAACACCCGTGGAAGCCGCAGAGAATTCATCTGTGGACGCGGAGAATCCATCCACGGAAACTGCGGAAGCCGCGGAGACAGGCGAGCCCGTTACGCAAAACTAGGGTTCAAAAACTAGGGTTCAAGCGGATAGACGGAAGCGCTTGATACATCAAAGTTTGAACGAATTCGTAGCTTATTCTCTGCGGGGAACCAACGGGTAGAAAATACTTCCATGCCGTCATTGGCGTAGACTTCAACGCAGCTTGCATCAACAACAATACGGATATTGCGCAGGGTTTCAAGGCAGATAAATCGTTCGCTTCTGCCGGCTGCTGCCTCTTTTCCTGCAGCGGTTTCGGCAAAATGAATGCCAAACGTTCCGTGTTCAAAAGAGATGGCAAGCACCTCATTGAGCATAAGGCGACCTGCGGTTGTACGAATATCCGTAAGCTCAATGTCAGCGAGAAGTTCGTTTAATTCAAGAGTGGTGTCGTTTTTGAGAGACAGGGCTGCTTTCCGGCGTTCTTTCAGTTCTCGGACGGGGATCTGATGCAGCGTACCCTTCTCATCCGCATAAATCTCACGAGGGAGTGTCATAACATGGCAGCGATCCATACCTTTAGGAGCGCTTGTGTAGCTCGCATCAAATGTGCCCATCCAGCCAATGGAGATGGTGCGGCCGCGTCCATCCTCAAAGATTTGAGGCGCATAAAAATCAAAGCCGCAATCCCATTCGGTAAAGCTGTCAACGTTGACGGTTGTGGCATCGATGATCTTCTCGCCTTGTGGAAGAGGGAAGTATCCCGCCTGCCACATGTTATGCCAGCGGAAGGTTTTTGAAGGAAGGCCCTGGGGACATACCGCAAGGAATTCATAGCCGCCCAAACGGCAAAGATTGGGACATTCCCACATATATCCAAAGGGATGAGGATTTCCTTTGGCGTCCACGGGTCGGATGGTGGTGCACAGTTTCCAGCTTTCTCCGGAGTCGTTGGAGTCGTATACCAAAACGCAACCAAAATCGCCGCGCTCATCAATGTTTGGCGTGTCATTTACTCCGCGCTCACGGGCGCCAAGCAACATATGAAGGGTACCGTCCTGATCCCAAACCTTGGGATCTCTGACGTGTAAAGTGCAGGTTTGGGGATAGTCGCTATTGCGCAAGAGCACCTTTTTTTCGGAGAAATGCACGCCGTCTTCGCTGGTGACCATAATTTCGTTGGCTTCTCTACCCTCATCGACACGCTCGTCTATCGTGGTATCAACGACGTTACCCGTATAGAAGATCCGCATGAGGTCTTCGCCATCAGGAGACGCACCGTGGTCAATCCAAGCCGAGCCGGAGAACACACCGTTTTGATCCTCATTAATATCAGGGGAGAGCGCAATGCCTTGATCGCTCCAGTGCAAGAGATCTTTACTGGTGCAGTGTCCCCAGTGCTTGAGCTCGTCTTGGGGCCACTCGGGAGCGTATTGATAGAAGGCATGGTAGGAGCCGTTGAATTCGCAAAGACCGTTGGGGTCATTGAGCCAACCGTTGCGAGGTTGAAGATGCAGGTGCGGGTTCCAAAACGATGTGGACATCATGCTCCTTTGGTGGTGGCGGTATGCCGAACACAGCATATTAGCGAATATTGCACCGCGTGCAATGCGCATACAATTTTTGCACAGAAGTGCCACGACACACCCTGCGTATCGTGGCACTTCTCGCTTACAAATCTAAAAATCAGCAATTTTTGAACTGATAGCCGTCCATTTCGTATCCACTGTGGCGTGCCGAGAAGGTCGACGTCACATGGAGAGTATCAATGTCCATGGGGAACCAGCGGGTGGTGAGAGTGACTTCTCCGTCATTAACAAACAGCTCGACGACGGACGTATCAACCATGAGACGGATGTCTTCAATCTTTCCCGCCGAAAGCGCCGAGAGCGGAAGGCGTCGCAGCGTGCGGAAACGACCTGCAGGTCCTAAAAACACGAGCTCAGCCGTATCTCCATGTACAACAAACTCAAGATCCGCGTTCAGTAGGAGGCGACCTTCGCCTTGAATGTTTTCGACACTCACATCGCAGGTTCCGCCGGCAAACGAAGCGCCGCAGGCACCGTCCATCGTAAACATGTCGTAGTCGGAAGAGCCCACAAAGCCGGAAGCTCCATGTGCGGCTTCCGCGGTAAAGGAGACGGCTTTGCCATGGAGCGCATCCATCTCTTCCACGGGCCACTGGCATACGCGGCCGGTCTCGTTAAGTGAAAGTACGCGCGGCATGGTGATGGTGTGAGCCCATTCACGCGTGGGAACGTCATACTGAAATTCAATGTCAGGTACGCCAACCCAGCCGATCAGCAATGAGCGACCTTTGTCATCCGTAAAGACTTGCGGCGCGTAGAAATCAAAGCCATAGTCAAGTTCAATAAAGGTACGCTCATCAATGCAGCGATACGGGGACTCTGCATCCATGAGGCCCTTGTCGCCCGCCATAAGGTCAATGAGCTTTCCTTCGAGGGCAAAGTATCCTGAGTTGTGAATGTTTTGGAAACGTAGGTCCTCTTTTGATTTGCCTTGCGGGCAGACAAAAAGGAACTCGCGTCCGTCAAGTTGAACCAGATTCGGGCACTCCCACATATATCCAAAGGCCTCTTGGGAGAGCGACGTGCAGCTGCCTTCCATCGTCCACGTGTGGCCATCGTCGGAGCGATACAGCAGCACACAGCCGTGGTCGTCCATGGTGCGAGCACCCAAGAGCATGTGGAGCGCACCGTCCTGTTCCCAGACTTTGGGATCGCGGACGTGGTTTGAGCAGTAGGCGGGATAGCCGGCATTGCCAAGTACCAGCTCCTTTGGGCCAAAGTTCAGACCGTCTTCAGTGACGGTGAGGGTTTCGTTGGCGCGACGACCGGAATAGTCGTAGTCGTGGTCGCCTTCCTCAAGGAAGTTGCCCGTGTAGTAGCACCACATTTTTTCATCTTTGATAAGCGCGCTGCCGGAGTATGATCCGTTCGCATCAAGCTCGCAATCAGGCATAATGGCGCCGCCGTGAAATGTCCAGGTAATGAGATCGGGACTTGTCCAGTGTCCCCAGCCGTGACCGCGTTTGGGCCAGCGGGGGACATACTGATGAAAGACGTGGTAGAGACCCCTAAAATAGCAGAGTCCGTTTGGATCGGTTATATTGCCGTTTGGTGCTTGCAGGTGATACTTCAAGCGCCAATTATGCTTTGCGTCAAGGTTAATGAGCATTGCCATACCGACATCTCTCTTTTCTCTACAAGAAAAAGGTTTTAGGAAAGAACGCTTTAAACAGCTTTCTGACAGAACATGTTAGGAAAGAACGCTTTCGACTTCATCAAGAGTAGGCATTGCAGGAATACCTCCACGCCTTCTGACACACAGCGATGCCACAGCGTTACCAAACCGCGCACACTCCTTAACGTCTTCGAGCGAAATGTCCGCAACATCGGCTCCACTGTCCAAGAGCGCACACAAGAAACCACCCCAAAATGAATCGCCTGCCCCGGTGGTGTCAACCGCCTCAACGGTGAAAGCGGGAACCATCGCAACACCCTCTTTGGTGGCCACGAGTACTCCTTCTCCACCGAGCGTTACGCAGGCCACCTTCACCCCCTTGGCGAGAAGTGCCTCAGCAGCTTGAGCAGGGTCATCATGCCCGGTGAGCAAAGTGGTTTCTTCCTCGTTGATCTTAACGAGGTCCATGTACTCGACAATGGATTGCATCTGTGCGCTTGCCACCTCCGGATTGTCCCAGAGGCTTGCGCGGTAATTTGGATCGTACGAAAGGATACAGCCGGCGTTTTTTGCCGCTTTCAGGGCGGCAATGGTGGCGCTGCGCGCGGGTTCATCGGTGAGAGAGAGCGACCCTACGTGAAACACGCGGCTCTTCTCGATAATGTCCGTGCGAATTTCTTCCGGAGCAAGACGCGTGTCCGCGCCCGGTTTCCGCGCAAAGGAAAACGTTCGCTCACCTTCTTCGGACAGCGCCACGAATGCGAGAGTGGTGAAGTAGTTGGGGTCGGTAATAAGGCCATCACAGTTAACGTCGGCGGTTACAAGAGTGGCGCGAAGAAAATCTCCGTGCATGTCGGCTCCTACTTTGCCGATAAACGCCGTGCTCTTGCCGAGACGCTCAAGCGCCACCAGTACGTTTGCAGGTGCACCTCCGGGATTGCGTTCAAAGAGCTTCTGGCCGGCTGGAGAGATACCCGCGTCGGTGAAGTCAATAAGCAACTCGCCCAAAGCTGTGACGGAAAACATAAATGATCCCTTTACCCTTCAGTTATGAAACGACCGGTCAGTGAGTTATGAAACGCTGATGAGCGTGTCTCCGGCCTTGACGTCGGATCCCGTTTGACCTTCCACGGAGGCGTATTCGTCGGTGTTGGTGATGACGACCATGGTGGTGGTTGGCAGATTGGCTGCCTTGATGGCACCAAGGTCCACGTCCATAAGCAGCGCACCCTTCTTGACCTTATCGCCGGCTGCGCATTTGACGGTAAACGGAGCGCCCTTAAGCGTAACGGTGTCAATGCCGATGTGAATGAGTACTTCCGTACCGCTGTCGGAGAGCAAGCCGACGGCGTGTCCGGTTTCGGCGACCATGGTGATTGAGCCGTCAACGGGCGAGAAGACCTTGCCCTCGGTAGGCTCAATGGCGGCTCCTTTGCCCATGGCTTCGGAGGCAAAGACGGGATCAGAAACTTCTGTCATGGCGATAGCTTTGCCTGACATGGGCGCAGCAATTGTGCCAGCACCTGCAGACGGGACAATGCCTTGGTTGCTTTCGGCAACCGAAGTGGCAACGGCAGCGGTTTGCTTTGCCGTAGCGGCTGTTGTGGCAACGACCTTCTCGATATTGGGTTGTTGCTCTTCTTTGGTCTGAGTGATATCTTCTGCGTCCTTGTAAAGGGTCCAGGTAATTGCAAATGCTATGACCGCAGCCACAAGAATGCAGATGGCGTATGCCACGGAGTGTCCCGTAGTGATGAGGAAGCCAAAGATACCCGTGATGCCGTACGCAATGGAAACAACGCCAAGAATGGAGACAAGTGCTCCGCCAACGGCTCCGCCAATCATGGCAGCGATAAACGGCTTCATGCTGGGGAGGTTGACGCCGTAGATGGCCGGCTCAGTGATGCCGAGGAAGCCGGAGATACCGGAAGGAAGCGCAAGCTCCTTTTTCTTCATGCTGCGGGTCTTTACAAAGACCGCGAGGCAGGCGGCACCCTGTGCCACGTTGCAGCAGGAGATAATGGGGTTGAAGTTGTCGATTCCGGTATTGGCGATGAGGGTTGCCTCAAGAGCATTGAACATGTGATGTACGCCAAGAACAACGGTTGCGGGATAGATGGCACCGACCAATGCTCCGCCGAGACCAAAGGGTATGGCAAGCAGAAACTGGAAGCCGATCATGACGCCGTTTTCAATCCAAGAGAAGAGCGGGCCGATAACCGTAAGAGTGAGGACGCCGGTTACCAGTACGGTAACGAGAGGAGTTACAAAGAGATCAAGCATATCGGGTACATGCTTGTGGAGCCATTTCTCCAGCATACACATGATGAAGACTGCAATGACCACGGGGATAACGTGTCCCTGGTACCCTTGCAGAGTAACGTTATAGAAGCCGAAGAGCTGCACCTGAGGAATGCCGCCTGCTGCCATGATGGCGCTTGCGGTGGCATGGGCTGCATCTACGGCGGTGCCGGTTGCCGAAGTAAGCCAAGAAGCAGCAGATTCGGAACCAACAATCTTGTAGGCAGTATCACCAAACTGCTGAATGATATTGGGGATGCTCCAGGCATTCATAAGAGCCGTGTGGTTCATGATCATGCCTATAACGCCGCCGAGAAACTCGTTACCTCCAAAGACGCGGGCGGCAGAGAAGCCGATGAGAATCTGGAGAAATACGAAGGATGCGTTTGAGAACGTATGGATAAGAATGTACCAGCTGTTTGTTTCAAGTGCGCCGCCCATGGCATTGTTGATGCCTTCGGTGAGGCCCATGAGAAGTCCGGATGCAACGATAGCGGGGATGATAGGAACAAAGACATCACCCAAGGCCTTAACGGCACGTTGGAATGGATTTGCCTTTGCCATGGCCGCTTCTTTAGCGGTGTCTTTTGATGAAGCGGAAATGTGTCCTTGTGCTACAAACTCATCAAAGACTTTATTGACGGTGCCGGTTCCATAAATAACCTGGAGCTGACCTGCCGCTTGAAAGCTGCCTTTAGCTCCGACGGCATTATCGACGGCCTCCTTGTTTACCTTTGAATCGTCTGCGACAACAAGGCGAAGACGAGTTGCACAGTGAGCGGCAGAAACGATATTGTCTGCTCCACCGACCGCCTCCAAGATTTGCCGTGCCGCCTCTGCGTGATCAAGTGCCATGCGAGCCTCCTTGGTTGAACAATATATGAAATCGTTCCCATAGTTAAAATATAACAAACATTGAGTGTTTTTCATAGTATTTTCTTATATTTATGAAATCGTTCTCATATCAGAAATCAATATGATAAAAGCTTTGATAGCCTATCGAAACAGATGCCTGCAAAGAGGGCTATATGTGAGTGCACTTTAACGAGTCGAATTTCGCAGAAGAAGTTCATATCCCATTCGAATATCTCGAACGATCGTGTCTTCTTTGTCCATGGCTCCAATGAGCATCTTGGCGGCTTCCATGCCGGAGGTCTTGTAGTGGTGATGTATGGTGGTAAGCGACGGAGTAATGACCTTGGAGAGATCGGAGTCTCCAACACCGGTAACCTGCACGTCTTCAGGAACGCTTCGCCCAAATTCTCTGAGGCACGTAATGGTGCCAAAGGCGATTGAATCGCTTGCGCAGACGATGGTGTCCACTTCGGGATAGGTATCAAGCAATCGTTCGCAGGTGAGATAGGCTGTGTCAACGGAGAAATCCGATTCCATCTGCGCTTTTTTGGGTACTTCGAGGTTCTTCTCGGCGCACGCATCCAAGAACCCCGTGTGCCTGCTTTTACCTGCTGCGATATCGAGCTCGGTAACTCCAATGTATGCAGGCTTTGTTCCGCGGTTGAGTATGTGGGAGGTAATTTCACGTACGGCGTGGTAGTCGTCGTGGTACACACAGGAAAATCCGTCGAACGCCTGTCCAAGGACAATCAGCGGAATCCGGAGATTCTTCAAGGCGCGCTCGTGTTCCGGTGTCAGGATTGTTCCAACTAAAATAATACCGTCAACACGATCTTTTTCGGTAAAAACGCGCAGGTAATCAATCTCTTTGTTTTCACGGTTATCGGTATTTGCCAAAAGCATCTGATACTGGGATTCGTTGAATACCGAGGAGAGGCCGGCGACCATACGGGATACCGATGCCGAGTTAATTTTCGGAATGATGACCCCAATGAGATTCGTCTTTCCGGTGCGGAGGATCTTTGCTTGTCGGGAGGGGATGTAGCCGGTTTCTTTTATGACGCGCGCAATGGCACGGCGCTTCTCGTCCGAGACATATCCGTCGTTGAGGTAACGCGATACGGTAGCGCGGGAAACTCCTGCTAGTTTTGCTACGGTAGTGATGTCCATATATCCTCACAAACAATGCGGCTGCGTAGGGCAGTAAGACGTGCCGGTTTGGTATGTCTTTAGTATATAGTGAAGTGGCAACAGAGATGAATGGAGACCATATGCCTGAATACGAATCCAAACCACTACCCGATGTCGTAGAGCGCTTTATGCGTTACGTGCAGATTGACTCGCAGTCCGATCCCGAGCATGATGACGTTACTCCCTCAACGCCTCGCCAGCATGAGATGGCCCGTTACCTGGGAGAAGAGCTTACATCGCTCGGTTGTACGGATGTTACCGTTGACGAGCACGCGTATGTAACGGGGACGTTTCCCGCATCGCCTGACGCTGAAAGTGTGCCTGCACTGATGCTCTGCTCGCACCTTGATTCCGTTATTGACGCACCCGCCGCGGGCATCAAACCCCACATCGTTCACTACGAGGGCGGTAATTTAGTAGCGGGGGTTGTTGCGGGCGAGAAGATCGAAACCACCCCGGAGCAAGTTCCTGACCTGGAGAAGTTTGTTGGCATGGACATCGTTTGCTCCGACGGCACCACGTTGCTTTCAGCCGACGATAAAGCGGGCGTGGCTGAAATCTGCGCATTGCTGAAGCGCCTGTCCGACAACCCTGAGCTCAAGCACCCAACACTCAAGATCGCCTTTGTTCCGGACGAGGAGATTGGCCACGGCGCAGCCCTGCTCGACCTCAAAAAGCTTGGTGCGGCATACGGCTATACGGTAGACGGTGAAGCGCTTGGCGAGTTCAATTACGAGTGCTTTACGGCGTCGCAGGCAGACATCACGTTCACGGGCGTGATGGTGCACCCGGGTAGTGCCAAGGACGTTATGGTCAACGCCATTACCGTGGCATCCGAGTTCCAGCAAATGGTACCCGCCTTTGAGCGCCCCGAACACACCGAGGGTCGCGAAGGCTTCTATCACCCCATCAATATCGAGGGGTCTGCCTCAGAGGTCAAACTCTCCTACATCATCCGCGATTTTGACTCGGATATTTTTGATCGCCGCGAGCAGACCCTACGTGATATCGCCGCCTTCCTCAATACGCGATATGGCGAGAATACCGTGCACATTGAGATTCATCAGCAGTATCGCAACATGGCGGAGAAGTTCAAGGGCTATGAGTTCCTCATCGACTATGCACTTGCGGCAAATCGCGAGGTAGGCATTGAGCCGAATCCCGTACCCGCACGCGGAGGAACCGACGGAGCGCAGCTGACGTTCCGCGGACTGCCCTGTCCCAATATTGCGACGGGTGGATATAACGCACATTCCATCCGCGAGTTTATCCCGGTTCCAAGCATGGAGGTTACCGTCGATCTGCTGGTAGCGCTGGTGGCTAAATTTGCCGACCGTGCCGACCGCTAGGGTCAGCCCAGACAACCTTGCTTTAAGGACATCTTCCTACGAACGGTAGTAATTTAGCCGTGAGCGTTATGAAGATGTCATTCACAGCGTATTATGTACCGTTCACGCCCTCGTTCTTCCTGTTCAAGCATGGAGGAGCGAGGGTGTAGCATAATTTCATTAAGCGTTTGTTCTTTTTTCCAACAAACGGGTAGACTGACTAACAAAAGGTAACTACCCCTGAGAAGAGAAAGGAAGCGTTGCCGTGCAAACCATAATTCTTGCGCTTGTCATCATTGCAGCACCAATTGTGGCCGCACTTATGGAACGGGTGAGCAACGCGGGCCTTTCGGAGAGGCGACATAGCCATCACGATACCTATGTCGTCCCCGCATCTCTTACAAGATCACTTGTTATTGACATGGCGCTTATGGCCACCATGGGCATTTCGCTCGGGGCTTTTTGTACCTGGGGAGTTTTTTCAGCGGATCCGTTTGTGGTCATGGCGTTTTTTGCAAGCTTCACGATGGTCATGTTTGCGGCGTGGTTTTTGTTGTCCCGCTATAAAGTCCAACTTTTTGACGAAGAAATGATTGTCACCCCGTTTGTGGGTCCGGACATCACCGTGCAGTACTCAAACATTGAGCACATGGAATGGTCGGGAGCTCGCAAGGGTGCCGGATTCAGGAATCTGTCAATCTGGATTGACAACGAACCGGTAACCACTCTGTCGGGAATCATTGGTCTGGATCAGGTACTTCTACGCATCGATCGTTTTGATGTTTTGGCGCATGGGTCTACACTTTAGGTGTTCATGCCGTTTGTGTGTTTATGCCAAAGGGGTTACCGGTGATTAAGCTTGTTCTTTCTGATATGGATAATACGCTCATTCCGTTTGGCAACAGGCATCCGTCTGCGCGTACAAGAGCAGCGATTCACGATCTTCTCGATACCGGAGTACTTTTTGGCCCCGATACGGGGCGCGATTACGTTGAGCTGATGCGTCTTTTTGCCATGGACGAGGCTTGCTTTCAGACGGGCATCATTTCAACCGGCAAGCGCATTCGCGTGCGGGGAACCTACGTTTCGCAGACGATCATTCCGCACGACGTGCTGTGCGGAGTGCACCGGGCACTGCTCGATGAGCTTGACAAGTTCTTGGTGTGTTATCCCCTTGAGACCAATCTTTTGAACCCGGCCTATGCCATCGGAGACATCAATCCGGATGACCTGGCTTTTTGCGAGAAGCGCTTCACGTTTAACGGTGCCATTGTGCCTGAGGTTCCCGACATTGATTTTGTAGCTGCAACCATTGCGTGTATGGGTGGCCCAAAAGAGATGGAGCGAACACGTCGGATTATTGCTCAGGCGTGCCCCGCCATTGATCTGGTGAGTCCGGTGCCAAATTGGTTCGACGTTTTGCCAAAAGGCGTTTCCAAGGCATCCGGCCTAGAAGTTCTTCTCAAGGCAACCGGCTTCGGCTACGATGAAGTTGTTATTTTTGGTGACGCCGAGAATGATCTTGAGATCCTCAAAAAAGTTCCGTACTCGGTTGCGGTTGCCAATGCAACGCCGGAGGTGCTCCGTACCGCAAATTACGTGGTAGGAGCTTCAGAAGATGACGGCGTTGCGTGCGCACTTGAGGAGATTACTCGCGCTACCAAGGCAGGGGAGATGCCTCGATTTTTGATGGGGGAGTAAGATGATTAGGCTCATTGCATCAGACATGGACGGTACGCTTCTTGACGAGTATGGAAATGTCCCGCCCGAGACGTTTGAACTCATTCATGCACTTCACGAGAAGGGCATCCACTTTGTGGCTTCGTCCGGTCGCCGCTACGATACTTTGCGCTGGATGTTTGAGCCGGTTGCCCATGAGATAGATTACGTTGCGTCGCTTGGCACGCAGGTGTACGCCGATGATATCGTTCTCGATCGTGAGGTGTTTTCCACGGCTGCCATCAAAAAGCTCTTTGCATTCTCCCAGGAATTTGATTGCGTGCATCTTGTGGTATATGACCGCGATCACACCTATCTTCTGGATGACTATTCCGCATTCGTGCGCGAGCTTGACAAAGATCTTCCAAATGCGGAGCGCGTGTTCGATCCTCCCTCGCCGGACGTCAGTGTCATTAAGGCCGCGGTTTGCTGCGATACTCGCGTCAAATCCATGGACATGGCCATGATTCTTGAGCGCGAGCTGGGAGAGCGTTTCTCGTTTATGCCATCGGGTGATACGTGGATCGACGTGGTGCCACGCGGGGTCAACAAGGCAACGGGTCTTGAGCAGATTCGGCAATACTATGGTTTTAAGCGAGACGAAATTCTCGCCTTCGGTGACTCCATGAACGACTACGCCATGCTTCGCTATGCGGGAACTGCGGTTGTTATGGAAAATGCGCGTTATGCGCTCAAGCAAATTGCTTCGCGCGTGATCGGCTCCAACACCACGCAGGCCGTACAGGCAGAGATGAGAAAGATGCTTGAGAGCCTGCAGTAATATCGCTGCTAAAATTTCATGAGATGTCGGTAATCGGTTTCTTTAAGCCGGTTACCGGTTTTTAGCCGTCGATTTTTTTCATCAAAATCCAAATGACGAATTCATGCCGTGGTTTTTCGCTATACTAGAGCATGGATTATTGGCGCTATAGCAAATAACTTATCGATATATACAGAGAAGAGGAGTTAAAACATGAAGGAAGATCACAAGACATCGCGTCTGGTTCTTTCGGGTTTGCTTTCGCTCTCGCTGGCTACCGCATCGTTTCCGGCAGTAGCGCTTGGCGAGCAGACCGGCGTAGCAGAAACATCTGCCGCAACGGCACCCGCCGCAAGCTCGACGACGGAGGGAGCCTCCGCACCTTCCGCATCGGCATCGACGGAGGGGGGGGTCTGCAACGGAAACTTCCCCAAGTGCGGCAACGGAGTCTACGGGTACCCAAGAGGCTCCCACGGCTTCTGAAACACCGACGGCCACATCTACGACACCTACTGCTCCTGCAGCTCCGGCTCTTACGATGCTTGCCGTTCGTTCTCCGCTTGCGGCAACCGAGCTTTACGTTAATTCCGCAACCGGCGCGGATACCAACGACGGTTCCTCTGCGGCGCAGGCATTCAAGACCATCGAGAAGGCCGTTGCCGCTGCAAACGCAAATCCTTCGGTGACCACCATTCACGTTCAGGGTGACTTTACGCTGTCTTCCCGTCAGACGCTCACCAACGTTACGCTGAACTTCTCGGGTGATACCAACATCAAGGCCGTCAACGGCGCCGGCTTTGATCTCAAGGGCACGGCAAAGGTGAATGCGTCCGGCGCAACCGTTACCTTCGATGCTCCCAACGACGGCTATACCTTCCGTCTGTATGATTCTGCGGAGATTAACGACGGTCATTTTGTTTTCAAATACGGCAACAACGGCTTTGCCTTCCATATGCCCGCCGGCAGCAACGGTGCGCTCAAAGGTTCTTCTCGCGGAGCCCTTTCCATGGACATCACAAACGGCATGTTCATGAACAATTCCCAGGGCAACATTATTGAGAATGCCAAGATTGACCAGCGCTATACCGGTAGCAAGTGGCAGCTTTACGAATGGAACGGCTTCAAGCTTGTGAACTCCGATCTCAGCGCAACCCGCCTTCCGTTCTACTTCAAGTCGCCCTTCTCCATGGATAACTCCACGTTTACCATTGATGCAAACGGAGTAAAGTGGCAGACCGGCCTGGCCATTCCTTCCGACGCCACTCCCGGAGAGATACTCATTACCAATAACTCCAAGCTTACCGTCAAGAACGCCAATGGCCATTGGCGCTCAAAAGGCATTACGATCGGTCATTCGGGCGTGACTTTCCGCGTGAACAAAGGCTCTGTCGTCGACGCATCGTCCGACACAAACGGCGGTCTTAATGTCAACGCGGGAACCGCCATCTTTGAGGACGGCGGAACCTTCCACGGTCAGGACAACTCCGGCGCTCAGGCGGGCGCACAAGCGGGTGCGCACCTCATTTTCAAGGGCGATTCGCTCTTTGACACGCTTGCCGGCGAAGAGCAGGACAACGGTCTTGGGCAGTCTACCGGCGGATATGTGGTCATGGGTGGTACGCACCGCGTCAAATACGACGACACATATCAAGGCGGTAAGGCCATTCCTACGACCGATGCCGACCACGGCAACGAGAAGCTCATGCTCTTTACCCTTACCGATACGTCAAAGACCGAGCTCACCGCAAAGCCTCTGACAGGCGGCGATTACACCTACAAGGTAAAGAACGCTTCTGCGGACGGCAAAAAGCACGTTTGGATGCCGTTTGCCAAGATTTCCGTAACGCTCAACAACAACAACGCCACCTTTGCCGACGGTACGCGTGCCGACAAAAACACCGTTGTCATGCGCGGCAACAAGATTGACGACGCAACGCCGGAGAAGTCCGGCTATGATGCCGTTACGTCCGGCACTTTTGCGGACCCAACCGATCCCAGCGGCATAACGTTCCTTGGTTGGTTCTATAAGGATTCCAATGGTGTCGAGAAGCCCTTCTCGGCTGACGCGGCCATTGATGCGGATACGACGGTTTATGCTAAGTGGGACGCTCACACCATCGTCTACGATAACGGCAACGGCGTAACCTACACCCAGAACATCAAGGCCACCGAAGCAAGCGGAGCGCTCCAGAGCTACGACGACGTGGTGACCAACAAACCCGAGTTCAAAGTTCCCGGCAAGACCTTTACCGGCTGGACTGTGACGCATGAAGACGGCTCTGTCTACGACGTTGCCGGCAAGCTTTTCCAGGCAAACGATTCCGTAACCTTTGGCAGCCAGGAGAAGGTTCTCCATGCCAAGGCCAACTACACGCAGGACGAGTACACGGTGCGCTTCTCGGCAAACGGCGGTACGTTTGCGGATGCAAGCGTCTTTAAGCAGCATCCCGAGCTCTTTGATATCTCCACCGACGAGCTGGGTGGCGAAGTTGCCACCGTCAAGCAGAAGGCTCTGTATGACCAGAAGCTTTCCGCACTTCTTGACAAGACCATCCGTGAGCAGCTCTCTCCCGACGGCATCGCAACGCGCATGGGCTTTATCCCCGGAGATCGTCTGATGTGGTATGACACGCCGCTCTTCAACACCGGCGGATACAACTTCAAGGATCATACGAGCTGGTTCTGGACTACGCCTGGCGCCGATCCGGTAATCCAGAAAGACATGACGTTCTACCTCAAGTGGACCGAGGACCCAACGGTTCAGAAGGTTGAAGCAACGCTTGATCTTCCTTCCGATCTCTACGGTCCAAGCCAGGCGGATTCGTCCAATCCCTTTATGGTGGACGCCGATGGCTACAAGACCTTCTCGCTGACCGGCCTTATCAACATGAAGTCCGTCCAGGAGAAGATGCAGGAGATTGAGAACCTGTATCCAAACGATGCGGCGCACCCCGAGAACATCAAGCTTTCCGGCACACAGTGCACCTTCAAGGCAGAGCTGACGCTTCCCGACGGCGTGACGGTTCCCGAGAACGCTTCCGCAAGCGTTGAGGGCCTTGGCGACAAGTTCGAGGTCAAAGAGACCAAGGTTGAGGGACAGAAAGTAACCGTGACCTTTGCGCTCAAGGGTGGCGACATTCACAATTACGCCGAGCTCAAGGCAGCCGTTGACTCCATGGGTGATGCCAATGGCGACGTTAAGGCAACCGTTGATGGGTTCAAGCTTGACCCCGACAAGGTTTCCAACGGCGATGAGCTTACGGCTGTAGGCAAGGTGTCGGGCACCTTTACGTCTTTTGCCCAGAATCCCGCCGGCACCACGAAGTTCTTTAACTTTACGTGGAACGGCAAGCAGCGCGATGAGGGTCGCAGCATTCTCTCCACCGATCAGGCTGCCATCGAGCAGACCATTGTTGCCAGAAAGGCCGAGCATAAGGACGTTAAGACCGATATGCTCATCAACGGCGACACCACCTCTGATCATGTGTATGAGGCCAAGAAGGGCGACACGCTGAAGTTTACCGCCCAGCTTGACGCAACACCGATCCAGGATCAGATGAAGGCCATTGAGCAGAAGTACAACATTGATCCAAGTCGCTACGACCAGATCAGCATTCACGATCTTGGACCTCAGTGCACCTTCACCACAACCTTTACCGTTCCCGACGCGATGGCCGGCTACCTGACTGACAACGTTGCCGATTACAAGCTGACGGGCACGAACGCCTTTGACGTTACGAGCGCGGTGCTTTCCAACGGCGGCAAGACGGTAACGCTGACCATGACGCTTAAGAGCGGGTACACCAACTACGCCGAGCTCCGCAAGGCAATCATCGATGAGACACAGCCTAAGCTTGAGCTTGAACTTCCGGCGTATAAGGTTCCCGAGAGCGCCGCAACCGACACCAACTACTCGGTTTCCGGTACGGTTTCAGGTACGTTCTTGGCTCACGTGAATTTGGGCAACCACCAGAAGGACTTTGCCTTCACGTGGTCGGGTGTTCAGGATCCCGCCGGTAAGGACTCCATCCTTGCGGACGGCGACGAGACAATCCAGACAACCTATAAGGTGGCTGCAGATCCGACGACGCCTGACAATCCGACCAACCCCGATCAGCCCAAGCCCAACAAGCCGAGTAAGCCCGGAAAGAAGCCTTCCAAGGGCAAGAAGTCCGCGGTTCCGTACATGGGTGATGCGGCGTCAATCGGTGGTATTGCAGCACTTGCAGCAAGCGGTCTTGCAGCTCTTTCGACGGCATTTGCAGTGAAGCGTCGTCGTCATAACGATTAAGCGAGAAGTTCTTCTCGTTGTGGTTGACTTTGTGCGTGTTGCGCGGTATAGTTCTTTCTCACGCAACACGCGCTTCATAGTGCGGGGTGGAGCAGTCTGGTAGCTCGTCGGGCTCATAACCCGAAGGTCGTTGGTTCAAATCCAGCCCCCGCGACCAAAATCTCATCCCCTGCCCGCGAAAGCGGGTGGGGGATTTTTCTTGTTCAAGGCTTTAGTCTGTTGAGCGCAAGTAACGCGTGAAACATAAAACCGAGTCGTAATTAACCTACGGAAGCGGTGCTTATATCATCCTCATTTTTGCTTTGAGATACTTCGAGAGAGTCAGCGTGCGAAGTTCTAGAAAATCTATTACTCAGATTCTTCTCATTTCGGTATTAATGAGAATGATATATTTTTGTAAAAAAATTGCATAAAAGTATAGTATTCATTATACTTTGAGTTGTGAAAGGAGAAGAAGGTATGTATAAACTCATTTCGCTTACGGTAGGTAACTTTCGATCGTTTTACAACCCACAGACCCTTACTCTTGACGGTCGCAATGCTCATTCGGTGACTGCGATTTTCGGTCCCAATGCTGGGGGTAAATCCAATATTGCTAAGGCGCTTAGTGCTCTTATCAGTTGCATCAGGAGATCTTCCGATCCCAATTTTCGGCTTCCATACGAGCCTTTTTTACTTAAAGCAGGTGTAGATGAGAGGCCGTCTACGCTTGGCATAGCCTTTTCTTTGGATGAAAGACGTTACGAGTATTCCGTGAGCTTTCTGGCTCATAAAGTTACCCATGAGTTACTGAAAGAGCAATCCGATAATACAAATCGGATGAATAAGGTGTTCGAAAGAACGGATGATAAACTCAATCCTTACGCACGTCAGTACGGCTTTGGTAAGAGGCTTCTCGAAAGAACTCGTGAGGATACTCTGCTTATTACAAAGGGTCGTGAGGATAACAACGCATACTCCAATATTATTTTTGGTCTCCTTGATCATATCAGTATTGTTTCTCCTAGTTCGGATATGCCAACGCCTCTCTTCGTGGAAATGCTCAAGAGCGATGTGAATCTGCGCTCCAAGACTCTTGGACTATTAAAGCGATGCGACTTTTCTATCAGAGACATTAAGTTTACCGACACGGCCTTGCCTGAGGATATTTTCGATCAGTTGCCCGTTCAGATTCCTTCCGATATCAAGAGGGCAATGATAGAGCAAGGTACTACAACCTTTACCACGGTGCATGCTGTCCGCGATGAGGAGCAAGAGATTGTTGGCTCGCGAGACCTCGACTTCTGGGCTCAAGAATCAATGGGTACTCAAAAGTTCTTTGAGGTAGCCGTTCCTATTATTGATGCGCTAGAGAATGGCAAGACCATTTTCATCGATGAATTCGGTACCTACATTCATCCAATGTTGACCCATGCCATCGTATCGTTGTTTGGAGATTCCAGCAGCGATGACGCCTACATGGTCCTCATGACTCACGGTACAACGATGTTGCGGGAGCTTGCACGCAATGAGGTTGTACTTGTTGAGAAGAACTATGCCGAAGAATCCTTTATCACACCTCTAATTGATTTGGGAGTCCGTGACGGCGAGGCCTTTGAGAAACGCTATCTTGCCGGGCTTTACGGTGGCGTTCCCATCATTGAGGGGTAGGAATGCGATGGTGAGCAAGAAAAACGGGAGAAGATATCTGCTCATTTGCTGCGAAGGGAAGACGGAGAGGGAGTATTTTCTGATTCTCAGGAGGCTCTACCGTATTTCCGCGGCACAGGTTTCGGTTATTGGAGAAAAGGGTCAACACAAGATACTCATTGATAGAACGATTGAAGAACGTGATAGGCTTTGCGAAGACATGTGTATTGATCAGGACGAGGTCGAGTGCTGGGCAGTTTGCGATGATGACAACATGCCATTCTCCTATGCGGAGCTTAAGGATTACGCTGAGAAACGTGAGGTAAAACTTGCCTTCTCCCGTCCACAGTTCGAGGCGTATCTGCTTCAGCATTTCGAGCAGTCTTCGTTGTATGATCAGGAGGGGCTTTATGAGAGGCTCAGTGATTTCGCATCAAGCGTTGCTGATCAAAACGAGAAATACGATAAGGCGGATTTGAAGTGGCTAGGCGCATTAATTGATGCCAAGCCTAAGCTCGTGGACATCGCTCTCGTTAATGCCAACCAGAGAACAAAGCAGTCGAGAAGAGTCTTTCTTACTGTACAAAATCTTGTTAGGCGGATGAAGGAGCTCAGTAAGCATTAGGTGCGCTTGACTTACTGAACGGGCATAAGCTTGCAGATATAAGATAATTTGAGCTTTTTGCTTAGTCAAATTCATTTTGATGAATCGAGTACATTTTTCTTGCATAATGATGAATTTCTGTCTGACAGAAAAGGGATGTTTGAAAACGCTCGAGGATAGTTTCTGGCTCTATACCTAAATGCAGCATAACTGCTCCATAACAAAGGACTTTAGTTGCCATGGCAAGAGAATAAAGTTCCTCATCAGAGAGTATATTCGATTTATCAAGTGCCGATGTCTGGTGTACATAGGCATTGCGACTTCTGCGGAGATCTTTAAGGAAACGAGATTTATCGGGAATAATGTAGTCGGCAAATGGACCTAGTTTTTCTACGAGAGAGTTTGCATAGTAGTTAGCTGGAGGGATGTTGTTATTAACCTTTTGAAGGATCCAGTGGATATCTACATCATCCTCAAAGCACTTCTCTATCTGAGCTTTAATTCTTTGAAGTCGATCACTTGCTATATCTTGAGTCTTTTCTCCTACGCGGGAAATGGCTTCAAAGGCACCTGAAACCGTAGTAAACATTGGATTAAGCCAGTTGATTTCACTATTGTTGTGGATGCCAATTAGTGTTATTGCAGCACGCTTTGCATCACCATCTAGGTGTAGCCAACTTTCTAAGAAGTTTGTATGCAATTGTGAAATAAAGCTATAGGGTAGAGGCATGTGATTCAATTGGGCTTCACTGGGTTTTTCCTCTCCTTGTATCAAAGGGAGATAGTAGAGTGCACTTAAACCATCCTCTGTTTTAATTTCTATCTCATCTATTGAACATCTAAACCCCATACAAAAAGTGAGCATTTGCCACGTTGGAAAAACCCACTGATTCATAACATCGTTGAGAGGTTCCGCATGTTTAGTAAGTTCAATGTGCAGATATACATCACTTCTCATACTAAATTCCTGTAGAGGAAGATGGCCGCCTTTTTCGGTTATGACTGGCTGTAGGGATATCTCTACGCTTTCGTTTTTGAATAAGGGCAATTTCTCAAAATCATTGATGCACCAAGTTCCGCTGGTGCTTACTCACTCATTATTTTCGAATATGTCTGTGATGTTGTTAAAGTCTGCTCCTGTCCAGTTCCAGAGACCAGAGACCTGAAGTGTTAAGCTCTGGACATTTGGATTTGGTGAAATAAAGTTAGTCTTACATACCAATGCAGAGGAGGCTGTCAGATCCTCCCGTTTGGTCCCTGGTGATGAAAACCCGGGACCGAATGTTGATAAATCTGTAAGGGTAATTCGTTCACCCGTCTGACAAAAACCAAAGGCCTCGGATGTCTCGATTGGATCAGTTCCATATGCAACCATCCCATTAATGGGAGTTTTTTCAAGAAGGCATCCTATAGGAATAGTGAGTTCAAGTCTTTTTCCGGTAAAGCGGGCGATTCCTTGAACTCCTCCGTTTAGAAAGTTGGTGTTTTTGTTCAATACCCAAAGTGCTGATGAAAAATCCCTGCTTTTCAATTTACCCTAACATCTCCTGTCATCTGAGCTAATGTACCTTTTTCTAATGGTAGAATTGACAAGTGTATTTAAGATGTATTTACCCATAAAAATAGATGTATGAGCTGGAGTCCTTGGAGCTGTATATATGAGTACGCTTGATAAAATTGTGAAGAGAAAACAGTAAGCAGTGGAACCCAATGGACAACATACTATAGGTTCTGGCTTCATCGAGAGCTTTGACTCTCGGTATCCAACACGGATTCTAGAGACACTTCTTCAAGATCGTACTACCGGTCGCAATATCATCTGGGCAGATAACGAATATGAAGCGCTTGGCGAGGGGTATATGGGAGATGACGAGATTACTGTTGACAAGATAACAGGTCTCTCCTCAGGTGTTATTAAGCCTCGTATTGCCAAGGAGCAAGAACACCAATCCAAGCGAACGAAGTCCCGTGCCGAGGTTTTCACCCCTTCTTGGCTTTGCAATCAGATGAACAACGATATCGACGCTGTCTGGTTCAGCAGGCGAGATGTTTTTAATATTGAAGACAATCAAGCATGGAATACTGGCCAGGAGCCAATCATCTTTCCCAAGAAAAAGGGTCACGGCTGGCATGCTTATATTGAAAGCCCACGTTTGGAGATAACCTGTGGCGAAGCTCCTTTTGTGTGCTCTCGTTACGATACTGTTACTGGCGAAACATTGCCTGTGAATAAACGCATTGGATTTCTCGATCGCAAGCTCCGCGTAGTGAGCGAGAAGACAAAAACTCGTAAGGAATGGGTACGCTGGGCGTTTGCGGCGCTTAAGGCTTCTTATGGCTTCGAGTACCAAGGAGACAACCTTCTTCTTGCGCGTATTAACGTATTTGAGACGTTCTGTGAACATCTGTACGAACGCTGGGGTGTGGGTGTATCCAACGAGGAGATAGACCAAGTTGCTTGGATTGTATCGTGGAATTTCTGGCAGATGAATGGTCTTACGTGTGCAGTACCTACCAACAAGATGGATACTATTATCCAATCAGCTTTCTTTGAGTACAAGGAACCTATACCCGAACCCGTTCAACCAACAATCTTTGACCTGCTCAACGATTCATCATTAGATGAATCAATTGGCAAAACCAAGATGGACATATCCGAAGAGATGGCTCCTTTTTGCGTTATATACAACTGGAAAGAAAATAAACCATTTGAATTTGTGTCTTTGAAAGGTAAGGCATGTCCTATGAAGAAGTTTTATGCTGTGATTGGAAATCCACCGTATCAGATAGAGGGGACGGGTAACAAGACTTTCGCACCTCCCATCTATCATGAATTTATGGACGCAGCCTATGAGATTGGTGAGAAGGTCGAGTTGGTTACCCCCGCAAGATTTCTCTTCAATGCTGGCAGTACGCCCAAACCTTGGAACCAAAAGATGCTCAAGGACAGGCATTTCAAGGTCGAACATTACGAAGCAGACGCATCGAGGATGTTTCCAGGTACTGATATTAAAGGTGGCGTTGCAATAACTTACCGTGACGAAAGTCAAAATTTTGGAGCTATCGGAACATTCACTGCTTTTACTGAACTGGATTCAATCCTTCGAAAAACAGAACGGCATAATTTTGTTGGACTTGACTCAATCGTCACTAACAGAGGCGTGTATCGCTTCTCTCAGATTGCTTACGATGAAGAGCCTGAAGAAATGAAAAAGGTTACGGACAGTCGTATTCTGTCGGGAGCTTTTGAAAGATTTCCAAGATTCTTTATCAAAAATAAGCCTAATGACGGCTATGAATATATTCTAATTTTTGGAAAGTATGAAGGACAGCGAGTTTATCGATGGATTCGAAAAGATTATGTGAAGGCAAACTCTAACCTTGAGAAATATAAAGTTATGGTTCCAAAAGCTAATGGCAGTGGTGCTTTGGGAGAAGTTCTTTCTACGCCGTTAATCGGCAAGCCGTTAATCGGCTTTACCGAAACGTTTATTTCAATTGGCGAAGTTAATACTTCTAGTGAAGCGGAGGCCATTCTAAAGTACGTAAAATCTAAATTTGCGCGCACTATGTTAGGAATTTTAAAGATAACTCAAGATAATACTAGACCTGTTTGGCGATTAGTTCCTCTCCAAGATTTTACCTCCTCCTCAGACATCGACTGGTCAAAGTCAATTCCTGAGATTGATCAACAGCTCTACGCGAAGTACGGACTAAGCCAAGAAGAAATCGACTTCATCGAATCTCATGTGAAGGAGATGAATTAGTCATGTCCTTTACCGATATCAGTAAGCTCGTAAATACATCACATCCGGCGCTACCTCAGATTTATGCTTATACGACGCCCGAAATTGCCCGCCATGATGGTTGGACCAAAATCGGCTATACGGAGCAGAGCGTTGATACGCGCCTTAAGCAGCAGACACATACTGCAGACGTTGAATACAAGCTTGAATGGCACGGTAACGCAACTTACGAGGATACAGGAGAGACTTTTCACGACACCGACTTTCATGGTTACCTTCGCAGACTTGACGTTGTGAGCAAGCCAGGAACCGAGTGGTTTGAAATAGAGCCCTCTCCTGCTCATCAGCGCTTTTATGAGTTTCGCGAAAATCATGGAATTGTGGGTACGCCTATACCTGTTGAGTATCGACTGCGCGATGAGCAGGAGAGGGCTTCGGAGCAGACGGTCGATTATGCACACCTTCATGAGCGTGGTGAGTTTCTCTGGAACGCGAAACCTCGCTTTGGCAAGACACTTACAAGCTACGATCTGTGTCGACGCTTGGGTGCACAGAAGGTTCTTATCGTCACTAATCGACCTGCAATCGCCAATTCCTGGTACGACGACTATGTAAAGTTCGTCGGATCTGAGTCCGGGTTAGCATTTATCAGTTCTGTAAGCACACTGCAAGGAAAGCCATATTGTCTTTCTCGTGAGCAGTATCGAGAAGGGCTCAATAATGGTGTTTCTAAGGGCTTTATTGAATTCGTGAGCCTGCAAGATCTCAAGGGTGCTATTGATTTTGGTGGAAAATATGACAAGCTCTCTCATGTGGCAGAACTTGAGTGGGATGTTCTAATCATTGATGAAGCTCATGAGGGCGTAGATACCTTCAAGACTGATGTGGCATTTGACCATATAAAGCGTAAGTTCACCTTGCATCTCTCAGGTACACCCTTTAAGGCGATTGCTAACGAGAAGTTCTCTGAGGACGCTATCTTCAACTGGACCTATGCTGATGAGCAGAAGGCCAAGCGCGATTGGGATAACGAGGAGCTGGCGAATCCCTACACGGAGCTTCCGCGTCTCAACATGTTTACCTATCAGATGTCCGACATTGTCCTAGATAAAGTCAAGCGTGGCGTGAACATCGACGGCGAGAACGTTGAGTATGCCTTTGACCTGAATGAGTTTTTTGCTACGAACGAGAATGGCTATTTTCTACATAACAGTGACATCGACCGCTTCCTCGATGCGCTCACTACGCAGCAGAAGTTTCCATTCTCTACGCCTGAGCTTCGAGACATGCTGCGTCATACGTTTTGGATGCTCAACCGCGTTGACTCTGCCAAGGCGCTCGCAAGAAAGCTTAAGCAGCATCCCGTATTCAAGGACTACGAAATTGTGTTGGCGGCCGGCGACGGCAGACTGGATGATGAGAACGAAAGCGTAAGGGCGTTCGATAAGGTGCGCAAGGCGATAGCCTCCCACGACCATACTATCACGCTCTCAGTAGGGCAGCTGACCACCGGCATTACCGTCCCCGAGTGGACTGCTGTCCTCATGCTCTCTAGCATGAAGAGTCCTGCGCTCTACATGCAAGCTGCCTTCCGTGCGCAGAATCCTTGTCTTTTCAATATTGACGGAAAGTTTCTACGCAAGGAGAACGCCTACGTATTCGACTTCGACCCTGCCCGAACGCTTACTATCTTTGAGGAATTTGCGAACGACCTCTATACCAATACTGCTTCTGGTGGCGGCACCACAGACGATCGCAAGCAGCGTGTCCGTACACTCCTAAACTTCTTTCCAGTCATTGGCGAGGACGAAGATGGCGAGATGATTGAGCTCGATGCGGAGCGTGTACTCTCCATTCCGCGCAAGATTCGCTCGCAAGAAGTTGTACGTCGTGGTTTTATGAGCGACTTTTTATTCCAAAACATTGGCAATGTGTTCCGAGCACCAGCGGAAATACTTGAGGTTCTGCAGAAGATTGAGCCCTTCAAAGCGCCCAACAGGGAGCTGGGTATTCAGGAGGATACGGCTAGCAACCTCAGCCTTAACGAGAATGGCGAAGTGGTCATCCCGCAGGAACAGGTGATAGGGCTGGCCGATGGGATATTCGGCGATAAGGTATACGACAGCATCGTGGAGGACTTGGATGATGTCATTGACTCAATCACCGTCGATGAGTCAGGCGATCCTGATGATGTATTCCTTGACAAGCTACAGGAGGTTTTTAGCAACAGCATTGCGAAGCCGCTCGTTGAGGCAGCTAATCAGAACTACGGCGGCGAGTTCAGGGCTTCTCAGCAGAAGAAGGTGGAACGTCGTATCAAGGCAGACGTGGATATTAAGCTTAACCGAGAGATGGGTAACTTTACTATAGAGAAAAAGCGTATTGAGAAGGATCGTGCAAACCAACTTGAGATTGCACAAACGCAGGACGAAGCCGATGAAATCAACCGCGCTCACGACGCGCAGCTCGAAGATGCACGTCAGAGCCTCGTGGAGAGCCTCAAGGACTCCCGCGATGAGCTGGTGAAGAGTGCCGGCGAGACCGTGGTACGCGAGGTGGAGACTGCTAAGAAAGAAAACAAGAAGCAGACTATTGAAGGCAGCATCCGCGACCACCTGCGTGGATTCTCTCGCACAATCCCGTCGTTCCTTATGGCCTACGGCAACGAGGATACGACGCTCGCTCACTTCGATCGAATTATCCCAGCGGATGTATTTTTTGAAGTCACAAGCGTGACTGTGGAGCAGTTTTGCTTGTTGCGCGACGGTGGAGACGTTACCGACCCCGAGAGTGGAGAAACAGTTCACTTTGAGGGACAACTTTTTGATCCCGTTGTTTTTGATGACTCGGTGCACGAGTTCATCAACCTGCGTGGAAAGCTTGCCAACTACTTTGATGATAGTCAGGACGAGGATATCTTTGACTACGTACCGCCGCAGAAGACTAACCAGATTTTTACGCCCCGAAACGTGGTTGTGAAGATGCTTGACCTGTTCGAGCAAGAAACCCCAGGCTGTTTCGATGACCCGAATCACACCTTCGCTGACCTCTACATGAAGAGTGGTCTCTACATTACTGAGGTTATAAAGCGTTTGTTTAACAGTGAAAAGATGTGTGAGCTTTTCCCAAATGACCGAACTAGGCTCAATCATATCCTCGAGGAGCAGGTCTTCGGCATCGCACCGACCGAGATTATCTACAAGATAGCAACGAACTACATTCTGGGCGCGAACCGTGAGGTAGGAGGCAGCTGCGATACGAACTTCGTAAAGGCTGACTCTGCTGAGCTTGCCAAGCAAGGAAAGCTTGCCGAGTTCGTCGATCAAACGTTTGGAGGGAAGTTGTGAGCATGGGGCCCTATATGCAATGCTTAAGGCCGTGCTCGTCCTAGTGAAGATTAGCAAGATTGAGCAGCTAACCTTGAATAGCGTATGTATAATTTGAAACGTAACAGATATTTCGATACTGTTGTCTCAAAAGACGCTTTGTCATAGAAATGGGGGACTACGACGAGAAAGAAGTTCTTTTCTACAAGATTTTTTCAAAGTTAAGAATGTTGTAGGCTCGGAGCTTTTCTTCTTGGGCATGGACTCTGTGATTCCGCTCTTCTCTTCGTTTGAAGACGTACGGGTATATCAAGTCATAGAAACGAAAGAAGAGGTCTTCAATCGTGTGATTGAAGAGCGGCCTGTAAAAGATGGCGTCTGGTTGCCAAGAGCTCGCAAGAACGCTTTGATAGCAGACGGTGTTTTACAAAAGGCATGCTGATGTTCCCTCAACTGCAGTATGGGCGGCACTCAGGCATTTGGCAAACGAATGGGTTGCTTGGCACGATAGTGAAAATAAAAACTATCGACTGATATAGAAAGGGTGGGCGAAGCTAGCGATATGAACGGTCTCAATTTGCGTCAAGAGGCGGCACTTGCCATTGCGTGGATTCATCAGGATGAAGGAACAGCGAACTTCACGGACTTAGGGTTGTCTGACGCATTCGTTTCACTTAAGAGTCTAGAGATGATAAAGCTCACTACAGACATGAGCGGTGAACTTGCGTTCTTTCAGGGTATGGAGGTTGACGGTCTCAACCATTACGATAAAGCAAGGAAAGCCAGACGAAGGTTTGAAGCAGTGAGCGACCACGCTGATGCCTTACTACTTATCCTTGCTGTTCAGGATACGGAAAAGAGAGCTATGTCAGATGCAATCCCGATAGTTTCGGGTGACTTAGGTCCTGTATCTCTTTATCAAGAACTCTCACGGCACGACCTTCTTAATGTGATGTGGGCGGACAACAGCCCCTATATCGTGCAAGTTACCGACAAAGGCCGTAATTATGCGGAAGGATGGTTCCAAGATCAGATGGACAACAGAGCACAGAATATTACCATCTCACCTACGTTTAATAACAACGGTGCAGCAATCGCCTCTGCGACAATCCGGGATGTAACACTCAGCCAGACAATCGGGGCCATTGTTGATCTTAATATCGACGAACAGGTCAAGGACGAGGTACAGGAAGCAGTGCGTCAGCTGGATGGAGCAGCCAAGAACAAAGATAACATCGCTTTTGGAGAAAAATTGGAAAGCATTGCTAAGATCATCAAGAGTTCTGGTGAGATTGCTGCGACAGTTCTTCCCTTTGTTACTGTAGCAATCAAAACCTTGTTGAGATAGCGGCAGACGTGTCGAGAGTAACTATAAAAGTAGCAGTTAGATTTTGGTAGGTGCACATGATTTCAAATGACCGAATAGTACTTGAGCCAACAAAGATCGACTTGCACATACATTCAGCCGCATCCAAACACAAGGATGGTGCAAAGGTCAAAGATGGCACTGTTGAAAACATCGGGGTGCTCTTAGAGAAACTTGAAGAAAACAAGGTCAATATGGCAGCAATTACCGACCACGATGTTTTC